>Ga0265293_10000177_pt1 | contig 158386 bp, 142 predicted proteins | sample Munlanlewell138R_FD_192505 | JGI IMG/M metagenome (GOLD analysis project Ga0265293, IMG submission 192505) | Leachate microbial communities from a municipal landfill in Southern Ontario, Canada - Leachate well 138R | ecosystem: Engineered > Solid waste > Landfill > Unclassified | place...
CCCTCGGGCAGCCAGTCCTTCAGCGAGCACGGCAGCAGCAACAGTTGATCGGGAGTGTAGGGGCGATAGGTCGTCGGCATGGCTGCTATTTTACCGAGAGGCGGTTCCTACCGCCCACGCTCCTAGGAGAACTTGACCCGCATCAAAGGCTGGCCTCGGGCTTCAAGGCTCGATCAGACGGATGTAGATCTCGTCGGGCTGGACCAGGCCGAGCCCGAGGCGGGCCCGTTCTTCGACGGCTTCGGTACCGGATTGCAGGTCGCGGACTTCGGCCTCGAGCGCCGCATTGCGCAGGCGCAGACCCGCATTGAGATCACGTTGCGTGCTGACCTGGCGCTGCATGTCGCGCAGGTCGAGCCAGCCGCCCTTGCCCAGCCACAAAGGATACTGGATAAGCAGCACCGCCCCGGCCAGGGCCAGGGCCACCCAACGTATGGGATCGTGGAACACGGGCTTTCTCCGGAGGGCGGTGAAGTGTGCGGCGCCGCTACGGCGGGCCGCCGCGGCCCGCGCAACCGCGATCGACGCAGCAGCGATCAGCGCAGGTTGTAGAAGGCTTCGCGGCCGGGGTAATGGGCAACGTCGCCGAGATCTTCTTCGATGCGCAGCAATTGGTTGTACTTGGCGATGCGATCGGAACGCGACAGCGACCCGGTTTTGATCTGCAGCGCATTGGTGGCCACGGCGATATCGGCAATGGTGGTGTCTTCGGTTTCGCCCGAGCGGTGCGACACCACGGCGGTGTAGCCCGCGCGCTTGGCCATTTCGATGGCGGCGAAGGTTTCGGTAAGCGTGCCGATCTGGTTGATCTTGATCAGGATGGAGTTGGCCACGCCCTGGGCGATGCCTTCTTTCAGGATGCGGGTATTGGTGACGAAGAGGTCGTCGCCCACCAGTTGCACCTTGCGGCCAAGCTGCTGGGTGAGTATCTTCCAGCCTTCCCAGTCGTTCTCGGCCATGCCGTCTTCGATGGAAATGATGGGATATTTGTCGCACCAGGTGGCCAGCAGATTGGAGAGGCCGGCGGCATCCAGCGCCACGCCGCCCTCGCCCGCCAGGTGATAGCGGCCATCGCGATAGAACTCGGAGCTGGCGCAATCGAGCGCCAGGGCCATTTGCGTGCCGGGCTCGTAGCCGGCCTGTTCCACGGCCTGCAGAATGAGCTGGATGGCCTCTTCGTGGTTGGCCAGGGTGGGGGCGAAGCCGCCTTCGTCGCCCACGGCGGTGGACATGCCTTTGTCGTGGATCAGCGTCTTGAGGGCGTGGAAGGTTTCGGCGCCCATGCGCAGGGCTTCGGAGAAGCTCGACGCGCCCACCGGCACGATCATGAACTCCTGGAAGTCGAGGTTGTTGTTGGCGTGTGCGCCGCCATTGATGACGTTCATCATCGGCACCGGCATGCTCATGGCGCCGCTGCCGCCGAAGTAGCGGTACAGCGGCAGATTGGTTTCTTCGGCGGCGGCGCGCGCCACGGCCATGCTGACGGCCAGCGTGGCGTTGGCGCCCAGGCGCTCTTTGTTGTCGGTGCCGTCGAGATCGATCAGGAGATTGTCGAGAAAAGCCTGCTCCTGGGCGTCGAGGCCCACCAGCGCTTCGGCGATCTCAGTGTTGATGTTTTCGACGGCTTTGAGCACGCCCTTGCCGAGGTAGCGGCCGGCATCGCCATCGCGCAGTTCGACGGCTTCGCGGGTGCCGGTGGAAGCGCCGGACGGCACCGCGGCCCGGCCCATCGCGCCCGACTCGAGCAGGACGTCGCACTCGACGGTGGGATTGCCGCGCGAATCCATGATTTCGCGGCCGATGATGTCAACGATGGCACTCATTAGGCTGTGACTCCGAGTTGATTTTCGAGGAATTCGGTGGATTTGACGACTTGGTCGATGGCCCGCAGCGACTGCAGCAGTTGCGGCATCAGCTCCAGCGGCACCGCATTGGGACCGTCGGACAGGGCCTTGGCCGGCTCGGGGTGGGTTTCCATGAAGAGCCCGGCCACGCCCGCGGCCACGGCGGCGCGGGCCAGCACGGGGACGAATTCGCGTTGGCCGCCTGAGGCCGTGCCCTGCCCGCCCGGCAGTTGCACCGAATGCGTGGCGTCGAAGACGACCGGGCAATGGGTTTGGCGCATGATCGCCAGCGAACGCATATCGGACACCAGGTTATGGTAGCCGAAGGACGCGCCGCGCTCGCAGACCAGCAGGTTGCGGCCGTCGTGGCCGGCTTCGAGCGAAGCCTCGCGGGCCTTGAGCACCACCTGCAGCATGTCTTCGGGCGCCAGGAACTGCCCCTTTTTGATATTGACCGGCTTGCCGGTGGCCGCGCAGGCCCGGATGAAATCGGTTTGCCGGCACAGGAAGGCTGGCGTTTGCAGGACGTCCACCACCGCCGCTACCTCGGCGACCTGGCTGGTGTCGTGTACGTCGGTGAGCACCGGCACCTGGAGCTGCTCACGCACGTCGGCCAGGATGGCCAGGCCCTCGTCCATGCCGGGGCCGCGATAAGAGCGGCCCGAACTGCGATTGGCTTTGTCGAACGAGCTTTTGTAGATGAAGGGAATACCCAGGCGGGCGCAGAGTTCACGCAGGGCGCCGGCGGTGTCGAAAGCCATCTGCCGGGATTCGATGACGCAGGGCCCGGCGATCAGGAAAAACGGCTCGCGCAGACCCACCGTGTAGCCGCAAAGCGACATGGGCCGGGAGGTCTCGCCTGCCACGGACGGCGGAGTGAGCGTGGGGGCGGTGTCCATCTCAGGCCTCGGTCGCCGCACGGCGCGCCTTGTGTTGCAGCGCCGCCTTGACGTAGCTGCTGAACAGCGGGTGCCCATCGCGCGGGGTGGAAGTGAATTCGGGATGGAACTGCACGCCCATGAACCAGGGATGGGTGGGAAGCTCCATGATCTCGGGCAGGCTTTCGGTAGGCGTGCGCGCGCTGATGACCAGGCCGCCCTCTTCGAGCTTGGGGACGTAGAGGTTGTTGACCTCGTAGCGATGGCGGTGGCGCTCGTAGACGTCGGCGCCGTAGATCTGGGCCGCTCGCGTACCCGGCTTGACCGGCACGCGCTGCGCGCCCTTGCGCATGGTGCCGCCAAGGTTGGAGTCGACATCGCGGCGTTCGATCTGGCCTTCGCGGTCTTGCCATTCGGTGATCAGCGCCACCACCGGATGCATGGCGTCGGGTTCGAACTCGGTGCTGTTGGCGCCCGAGAGACCCACCACGTGGCGGGCGAACTCGACCACGGCCAATTGCATGCCCAGGCAGATGCCGAGGTAAGGCACGTTGTTCTCGCGGGCGTAGCGAATGGCTTGGATCTTGCCCTCGGTGCCGCGCTTGCCGAAGCCGCCCGGCACCAGGATGGCGTCGAGCCCCTGGAGGACGCCGCAACCGTTGGCCTCGACTTCTTCGGAATCGATGTAATCGATGACGACCTTGCAGCGGGCGTGGATGCCGGCGTGCGTGAGGGCCTCGGTGAGCGACTTGTAGGACTCGGTGAGGTCGACATACTTGCCGACCATGCCGATGTGGACCTCCTCGGTGGGGTTGGCCTTGGCCTCGAGGAGGTGCTCCCAGATCGCGAGATCGGCCGCCGGCGGATGCATGCCCAGGGCATCGCAGATGAGGTCGTCGAGCCCCTGCTGGTGCAGCATGCCGGGAATCTTGTAGATGGAATCGACATCCCAGACCGAGATCACGGCATCGAGCGGCACGTTGGAGAATAGCGAGATCTTGGCGCGCTCGTCGTCGGGGATGGGGCGATCGGCGCGGCACAGCAACGCATCGGGATAGATGCCGATTTCGCGCAGTTTTTGCACCGAGTGCTGGGTGGGCTTGGTTTTGAGTTCGCCCGCCGAGGCAATGAACGGCACCAGCGTGAGATGCACGAAGGCCGCATGCCCGCGCCCCAGGCGCAGGCTCATCTGGCGCGCGGCTTCGAGGAAAGGCAGAGACTCGATATCGCCCACGGTGCCGCCGATCTCGCAGATGGCGATATCGGTTTCGGCGCCATAGGCGGCGTGCGCCCCACGCACGATGAAATCCTGGATTTCGTTGGTGATGTGGGGAATGACCTGCACCGTTTTACCGAGATAATCGCCGCGGCGCTCTTTGCGCAGCACGGACTCGTAGATTTGTCCCGTGGTGAAGTTGTTGACCCGCCGCATCCGCGCCGAAATGAAACGCTCGTAGTGGCCGAGATCGAGGTCGGTTTCGGCGCCATCCTCGGTGACGAACACCTCGCCGTGCTGGAACGGGCTCATGGTGCCCGGATCGACGTTGATGTAGGGATCAAGCTTGAGCATGGTGACTTTCAAGCCCCGCGATTCGAGGATCGCGCCCAGGGACGCGGCCGCGATGCCCTTGCCAAGCGAGGACACCACACCGCCGGTGACGAATACGTATTTGGTCATTGCCGAGAACACCGCGTGGGGGCCGCGGCGCAGGGTGGAAATAGGGATTATAGCCGCCCGCGGCTACCCCCGAACCCCCGGATCGCGTTTACGGACTTCGACAATTCCCCGATCGCCATCCACCCTCACCCAGTCGCCGTTCTCGATGCACTCGAACGGGTCGCGGTCGAAATCGGTGACCGAAGGCGCGCGCGTGACGACCGCTCCCAGAGCGATTTTGGTGGTCATCTCGGTGAACAGCATGGCCGCCGGCGCGACCCCCATGGTGCGCGTAAGGTGGAAAGCATTGGACCAGCCCGACGAGCCCTTGGCGCCGGGGAACAGCAGGACTTTACCGGCGAAACTGATACCTCTGAGCTCATGGTGGGTTTCCACCACCGTGCCGGTACGGGAGTCGATGCCGCCCCAGCCCGAAATATGCTGGCGCGTGACCAGCGCCTCGCCCTCGGCCACGCCGGGCACGATGCCCCGGCCCCGCAGCTGGAGGGTGAAACCGCCCTCGGCGGTGGTGGGAGCCGCCGCCGCGGCGGACGTTCCGGCGGGCGAAGGCGCAGAGGCCGGAGCGATGCTGCCCGCGTCGCTCGGCGCAGCGTCGCTGGCCCGGATCGTGACAGGCTTGGGTGTGCTGGTGATGGTCATGGCAGTCTCCCGTTCCAGCGGCCGGTGCAGGCCGCGTCGATACAATCGGCGGTGGTGCCGAACCAGGCCTCCACCCCCAGGATGGCGGGCAGGTAATGGGCCTGCTTGGCGGAGTCCAGGGCCACCACCTTGGTGCCCTTGGGCGTGGCGCGGCTCATCGCCGAACAACTGTCGGCGAAGATCTTGCCGCCGGCCGCTTCGATAATGGCGGTATAGCCGTTCTGGTCGGCCAGGGTCTTGATCGCCCGCGGCGTGAAGATCCACAGCTCGCAGTTTTCGTGCACCTTGCGCCCCTCGATCAGGCGGGCGGCCTCCCAGATCTGCTCGATGGTGTAGTGCGGGCAGCCGAGCATGACGTAATCCACATCGGTGGCGGCGCCGTTGGCGTTGAGGCGTTCGTACACCGCGCGGCGCTCGGCCGCGCCATAGCGCACGCGCGCCACCGGGCGGTTGCCGCCCATCGCCTGTTCGTAGGTGTGGGCCTCGGGCGTGACGCCCACCAGATGATACATCTCGACCCCGCCCGACGACGCCGCGGCGGCACCGAAATGCTTGAGCCGCTGCAGGTTGGGCACCGGGCCGATCCCCTGCACCACCGGCACCTTATCCTGCACGAAGTCGCCGATGAAATAACCCAGCATGCCCCAGTCGGCCGTGCTTTCCACGACGAGATCGAGATCGACGACATGGGTGCCGCGCCGGTTTTCGTCGACGTGATAGCCCCAGTACGGGATGCGCCCGGTGAGCATGGCCGCGCCGGTGCTCTCGCGCCCTTCGGTATTGGTGCGCGCGCCCAGCACCGAGTTGCAGTAGATCACCGCCGACGACTCCATCCAGGCGCAGTGCTCGCCCCGGGTGGGCACATTGCCGACTTGGTAGGGGGTACAGGTATTCATCAACTGCACGCCCAGGCCGGCGGCATAGGCTTCGCTTTTGCGATAGAACTGCACGATCTCTTCGGAGACCCCCATCGCCTCGGGCTGGTTGGGATCGAAGCCCAACTGCAAATGGCTGGTAAAGGTTTTGAGCTTGGGAATCGGCACCACTTCGTCGCTATCGAGACTGAACTCGGAGAACACCGCATCGAAGCCGCCGCGCTGCACCGCGAAGTCGCGCATGAACGGCGTGGTAGCGGTAACGGTGCCGGCCACGTTGCGGGTTTCGACCAGGCGTTCGGCCCCCAGCGCGGTGCCGTAGCGCCAGAGCAGGTCCATCGCGCGCGCCACCGCCGGGCCGTCCCGGCCCTCCAGCATCGCGCGCTCGTCGTCGGTGAGTTTCATACCAATGCCTCTTGGGTAAGGGCCGGACGGGCTTCGAAGGTGCCGCCGATCTCGCCCGCCACCTGCTGGATCAGATCCCGCAGGCGGGGGGCGATATCGCGTTCGAGCCGCTCGGCTGGAAAATCGTAGGCCGCGCCGCCGAAGTTGATGGCCATGACGTCGCCATGGGCATCGCGCAGCGGCATGGCGATGGAGTTGATGTCGCGATGGAACTCGCCGATCGATAGGCAATAGCCCTGGCGGCGGCCGGCCTCGAGGGCGGTACTCAGGTCGCGCCCCTGGCGGCTCCAGTCGTCGCCGCGGGCCAGCGCCAGCGAATCGAGCAATTGTGCGCGCTGGACATCGTCGCAGGCCAGCAGATAGGCCCGGCCCAAGGCGGAATGGGTGAGCGGCACCCGCGAGCCGACATCGAGCCGCGGCGCCAGCAGCACCGAATGGGCCCGGCAGGCTTCGATCAGCACCAGTTCCAGCCCTTCGCGAATCGCCAGGTAGATGGTGCCCTGGCATTCGTTGGCCAGGGCCTGCATCAGCGGACGCGCCACCGCGCGCACATCGAGCCCGACCAGGAAGACCCTGGCGAGCGCGACCACCCCCGCGCCCAGCATGAAGCCGCCGCCCGAGGGCGCTGGCCGCAGCATCCCCTGTCCCACGAGAGTGGCCACCAGGCGCACCACGGTGGGCCGCGGGATGCCGGTCAGCCGCTCGAATTCGGCATAGCCCAGCAGGGGCGCCTGCTCGGTGAAGCAGCGCAGAAGACCCAGGCCGCGGTCGAGTGCGCCGACGGTATCGCCTTTGGCCGCGGCCTCGGTCTGGCGAACGCGGCGGCCTTGAGCCGGTTCCATCGCCGCTGGCCTCAGTTGGCGGCGGCTTCGGCCGCGACCGAGGGCGAATCGGCGGCATCGCCAGGGCGCAGATACACGCCTTGCTTCACCAGCGCCCGCTGCAGCTCGGCCACGTCGACCTGCCGCGGCTGGACACCACGCGACACCGCCAGGGCGGCCGCCGTGCCGGCGGCCTGGCCGGTGATCCAGCACTGCGGAATCTCGCGCATGAAGCCATGCGAATTGCGGTCGCAGGAGATATGGCGGCCAGCGGCCAGCACGCCGTCGAGCTGGCGGGGCAGGAGCGCGCCGTAGGGGATGGAAACGTTGGGAAATTTAGGCGATACCGCCGGGGTAACGCCGACTTCGTCGGCCAGCGCCTCGCCCGTGGGCCATTGGCTGCGCAACACGGCCCCGACGCCTTTGAGGCGGCGGGTGTGGCGTACGCCGATCTGCGGGCCGCTGAGCATCATGAAGGCATTCTCGAAGCCCGGCGCATGCTGGCGGAAGAAAGCTTCGTGCGCCGCCATCGCGCGGTGCGAACGGACCTCGACAGTGGTGAGATCGTCGACATCGAGCCCGGAATAGCCCGATTGCCGCGGCCCCATGAACAGCGCGACATCGTTGCGCCACGAGACGAAGGGCCGTTCGAACAGGCCGCATTCCTCGCGGCCCCGGGCCATGAACTCGGCGAACTGCTCGGGCTGGCCGGCCTTGAATTCGAGCCAGCGCTCCATGTCGACGCCGCCCAGCAGGAAGGCGGTGTTGGTGCAATGGTGCACGTCGCCCTGCTCGATGTCGTTGTCGAACTCGCCGCCGGCCCGGGCGAACATATCGCCATCGCCGGTGCAATCGATCACCACATCGGCCAGGATGGCCATGCGGCCCTCTTTGCTCTCGAACACAGCGCCCTTGACGACGCCGTTTTCAACGATGGGTACCGACGCCCAGGAATGGTAGACGAGCTTGACGCCACGCTCGATCAGCAGCTCTTGCGACAGCAGCTTGAGATTTTCGGGGTCGATGGTGGGCGACCAGGTGACCACGCCATGATAGGCCGCCGTGCGGTTGGCCCAGTGCGCGGCTTTTTGCGGATCACGCGAGCCCCACTCGGCGCGCGACGGACCGGCCACCGCGTCGACCGGCAGGCGGTCGAACAATTCTTCGGCAAAACCGCGGATGACCAGCTTGCCCTCCCAATCGGTCATGCGGTCGATCCAGAGCACCAGGCCGCCGGTGGACAGGCCGCCCAGATGGTTGTAGCGCTCGAGCAGCACGACATCGGCCCCCTCGCGCGCCGCGGCCGCCGCCGCCGCCGTACCCGACGGACCGCCGCCGACCACAAGCACGCCGCAGCGGCGGTAGATTTTGACTTCGCGTGCGGGTTCCGTCCAGCTGCCGAGGTTGGGGCGTGGTTCCTTCTCGAGGCTGGGGTCGCGATCGAAGATATCCGACGACAGGATGCGTTCGTCGGAACGGGCGATGGTTCTCATGGCTAAGCTCCGTGGGATATGCAAATTATGAACTTGCAAATCATTTTTTGCGTCATGGTCGACATCATACCCGGGAAAATCCTAATGAAATCGCATTTCATAAAATTTTTTTGATCATTACAATCACTTCCGGACCGCCGGGCCTCTGGTTCCGGCACACATCCCTTCCCGTCCCGTTCCGGGACCTCGGTCAACCCCGCACCCCGGGTGCGTCGCCGGATGGGCCGACGCGCTCCCCCGGTGGATATCTTGGAGATACCATCCCATGACCCGCAATAGACTCGCAGCCTTGTTCTGCACCGGCGCCCTGGCGCTGGCCGGCGCCGCCCACGCCGACTTTCCCGACAAGGGCCGGCCCATCACGATCGTGGTCGGCTTCACACCCGGCGGCGGCATCGACACCCAGGCGCGCGCGGTCGCGCAAAAAATGGCCGAAAACCTCGACACGCCGGTGGTGGTGGAGAACCGCCCCGGAGCCAGCACCATCGTCGCCACCCAGGCGGTCATGCGCGCCAAGCCCGATGGCTACACCATTCTCTACGCGCCCTCATCGGCGATGGCGCAAAACCCGCATACGCTGCTCCAGGCCAACTACGACCCGTTCAATGACTTCACGCCCATCAGCCTTGCCGCGCGCGGCCCGCTGGTGTTCATGGCATACGCCGGCCTGCCCGTCACCAATTTGCGCGAATTGATCGACTACATCAAGGCCAATCCCGGCAAAACCAGCTATGCCTCCTTCGGCACCGGTACTTCGTCGCATATCGTGGGCGAAGTCTTTGCTCGCAACAATGGCCTGGACGCCGAACACATCGCCTACAAGGGCGGCAGCGATGCCGCGCGCGACCTGCTCTCGGGCCGTGTGGAATACATGATCGACGCCGCGCCCAGCGGCCTGACCAGCGCGGCCACCGGCAAAGCCCGCATGCTGGCGGTGGTGGCCCCCGAGCGCAGCAAATACATGCCCGACGTGCCCACCGTCACCGAAGCCGGGGTGCAAGGCCTTGACCTGCCGAGCTGGACGGGCTTCTACGGCCCCAAAGACATGCCCGCCGAGGTGGTCACGGCGCTCAACCAGGCCATCGCCAAGGCCCTGAGCTCGCCCGACGTGATCCGCACCTTCGAAACCGGCGCCTACGTGCCGGAATCCACCACCGCGGAAGCCTTCGATCAGATCACCCGCGACTCGCATGCGCAATGGGGCAACCTGATCCAGTCGGCCGGCATCGAAAAACAGTAATTCCCACACGCGTTGCTCGGCAAAGAACTCCGGCCGAGCGGCCGGAGTTCTTTGCCACCGCTCGGGAGCCCTCGGCGCCAGCAGGATTTTGCCTTGCCAGCCTCGTCGTTCACGGCGAGGTAAGCGAGACCAATTTGCGGGAGCGAAGGCTCCCCCGACCACGCATCCCGCGCAGGCTTCACCGCGAGGTGAAGTCAAGCAGGATCAAGCGCCATCTGAAGCCGAAGGTTTCCCCAGGCCGTGGCGACGAGCACCAGCTCTGCTGGTGCTCGTCAATGGTGGCGGAGATGCTCAGGCCGAAAGGACGGAATTCTTCACTTGCGTCGAAATTTCGTTTTTGGCGGATGGCCAGGAAAAATCCGCTTCTTTCTGATGCCGAACCGCCAAAATGGTAACGACATCACCCGCAATACGGTATCGGGCAACGTAGCCCGTATCGCCGAAATCGATTGGCCATTCGCGGTATGACTCCGGAAGGTCTTCGACAAGCCGCCCCCTCTGTGGATGCCTGCTCAGCACCTGCACCCCCAGCCGGATCGCCTCACCTGCCCGATGTGCCGCATCGGGATTCTTCGGACGCAGAAAATCCCGCAACCGTTGCAAGTCCCGGATCGCGGCTGGAGCAAAGACTACTTGTGGCATACGGGTGCGGGCTGCTCGTTCTCAGCCCCCCAACTCGCCAGCCACTTATCGACTTCTTCGCTCGTGGCGTGCAGGCCTGTCGCCTGAAACTCCTCCCATGCCTGGATCGTGTTCCGGTTCAGGGCCTCACGCTTTTCCTCGCGCTCGACGTACTGCGCAATAGCTTCGCGCATGATCCAGTGTGGCGTGCGACGGCGGGACTCGGCGAGCTGCTGCACTCGCTCTTTTAGCTCGTCATCGAGCTTGACCGACGTGGTGGATGCCATGATCAGCTCCTGTAGCGACTAGGTGTTACCTTTTGGTAACAATAGCTCTCTTGGCCGTGCTGTCCATGAGCAGCCTTGTGGCACCTGGATGCCCACCGTCTGACACGGTCTCGATGTCTTGCGCCACGGACAGCCGGATTCGGGCCGGGTGTTATGCCGCGTGGTGAATGATGCCGCCACCCAGGCAAACGTCGCCGTCGTACAGCACCGCCGACTGGCCGGGCGTGACGGCCCATTGCGCCTGCGGGAAGTTCAAAGAGAACCCGCCCTCGCCTTCTCCTTCGAGCCGCAGTTCGCACGGCGCGTCCTGCTGACGGTAACGGGTCTTGGCGCCGTAGCGGCCGGGCTCGGGCGCCACGCCCGCGACCCAACTGGCGTCTTCGGCCCGCAGGGAGGATTGCAGCAGCCAGGGGTGATCATGGCCCTGCACCACATAGAGGGTGTTGTTCGCCAAGTCCTTGCGCGCCACGTACCAGGCGTCGGCGGTGCCGTCGGCTTGCTGGCGGCCTTTGACGCCACCGATGCCCAGGCCCTTGCGTTGCCCCAGGGTGTAGAACGAGAGCCCTACGTGCCGCCCGACCTCACGGCCATCGTCGGTCAGCATCGGCCCCGGCTTGGTGGGCAGGTAGCGCGACAGAAACTCGCGAAACGGCCGTTCGCCGATAAAGCAGATACCGGTGGAGTCTTTTTTGGCGGCGTTGGGCAGGCCGATCTGGGCCGCGATCCTGCGTACCTCCGTTTTGGGGATTTCGCCCAGCGGGAACAGGGTGCGCGACAGCTGCGCCTGGTTGAGGCGGTGCAAAAAATAGCTTTGGTCTTTGCTGGCGTCGAGCGCCCGCAGCAGCTCGTAGCGCCCCGCCGCCGGCCCTTCGGCCACCTGGCGCACACGAGCATAATGGCCGGTGGCGATGCGCTCGGCCCCCAGCGCCATGGCATGGTCGAGAAAAGCCTTGAACTTGATCTCGGCATTGCACAGCACGTCGGGATTGGGCGTGCGGCCGGCCGAATACTCGCGCAGGAAGTCGGCGAACACGCGATCCTTGTATTCGGTGGCGAAGTTCACCGCCTCGATCTCGACGCCGATGAGATCGGCCACGCTCACCGCGTCCAGCAGATCCTGGCGGGTGGAGCAGTACTCGGAATCGTCGTCGTCTTCCCAGTTTTTCATGAACAGGCCAACGACCTCGTAGCCCTGCTGCTTGAGCATCCAGGCGGTGACCGACGAATCGACCCCGCCCGACATGCCCACGACGACCCGCCCCTTGACTGGCTTGCTTGCCATGATCCCTGCCTGAATAACGATGCGGCTCTATTGTAGGAAATCGAGGACGGCAAAGGGCGGAGGCTGGCCATCCAACCGCGCTGTGTTCGATCGGTGAAGACGGCGGGTCGGAATGACGCAAAGGCAAAGCACGCTCATCCCACTTGATGCGGGGACTGCGTCTTGGGGCGGGAACGCCACGGGGGGCCGCCGAAAAGACGGAGCGGGCATTGCCCGCGCCTGGCCTTGGAGAAACCTCTGAAGCGGCATCCCCGGCCACCTTTCTTTACTCCGCCACAATCGGATTACGCAGCAGTCCCACCCGATCGATCTCGATCTCGACCACGTCGCCGGCCTTCATGAACTTGGGCGGCGTGCGCGACTGGCCGACGCCGGCCGGGGTGCCCATGACGATCACGTCGCCCGGCTCCAGGGTGAGGCATTCGGTGAGCAGGCGCAGGGTTTCGGGCACGTCGAAGATCATGTCGCTGGTGTTGGCATCCTGCATGATCTCGCCGTTCAGGCGGCATTGGATGCGGAGATCGCGGGCGCCGGCGGGCAGTTCGTCGGCCGTGACGACCACGGGGCCGAAGCCGCCGGTGGCGTCGAAGTTCTTGCCGATCGTCCATTGCGGCGTGCGTTTTTGATAGTCGCGCACCGAAATGTCGTTGAAGCAGGCGTAGCCGAATACCGATTCCAGCGCATTATCGAGCGTGAGATGGCGGGATTTTTTACCGATCACCACAGCCAGCTCGGCCTCCCAATCGAGGCGGTCGGACACACGCGGCAGGATGCTGGGCTTGCCATGCGCAACCAGCGAGGTCGAGCAGCGCAGGAAGAACCAGGGGTATTCCGGCTTGTCGCGATTGCTTTCCTTGGCGTGGTCGAAATAGTTCAGGCCCAGGCAGACGATCTTGCCCGGATTCGGCACCGCCGGCGCGTACTCGAGGGTGGCGGCGTCGAGGCGATCGGCCTGGCCGGCCTGCGCGCGCTGCGCCACGGCCTGCAGATCGACGCCGGCTGCCAGGGCGGCGCCCACGTCGGCGGGGAGATCCGCCTGGAAGGCGTTGAGATCGATCACGCCGGTGTCGGTCATCAAGCCCAGGCGATGTTTGCCGTGCTGCAGGAAGGTGAGGAATTTCACGGGTTTCTCCAAAATGAATGCGCGGTATACAAGCGATGGCGTGAAGAACTCCGGCCTTGCAGCCGGAGCTTCTCCGCCACCATTCGGGGGAGCCTTCGGCTCCGGCAGATTTGGCCTCGCTAACCTCGCCGTAAACGGCGAGGCTTGCGCTTAGGCGCTTGGTCAGCAGGCTGACGCCATTTTTTTATACAATACCATTAAAATTCTATTTTTATATACATTTTGGCTAGATCCTCCGCGACTGATGACGCCGGCAACGTGGGCCCCACGCTGGCAACCACGCTTTACGATCGCCTGCGCAACGATCTCCTGGCGGGCCGGCACCAGCCGGGCACCAAGCTCACGCTCGAGCCCTTGCTGGCGCACTACGGCGTGGGGCAAACGCCGATGCGCGAAGCGCTCAATCGGCTGGTGGCCGACGGCCTGGTCGAACGCCGCGACCAGCGCGGCTTTGCGGTGCCGCCGATCAGCCGTGACGACTTGATGGAGATCACCGAAACCCGTTGCTGGCTGGAGGACATCGGCCTGCGCCAATCGATGGCGCGCGCCGATGCGGCCTGGGAAGATGCGCTGGTGCTTGCCCAGCATCGCCTGGCGCGGCTACCGCGCCTGCCCGACCCCGCCATCTATGCGGAGAATCCGGCCTGGGAAGCCCATCATCGGGCGTTCCATGCCGCCCTGCTTTCGGGCTGCGGCTCTCGCTGGTTGATCCGGTTCTGCCAGCAATTGGCGGACCAGTGGTATCGCTATCGGCAACTCACCGTGTTGCGCAGCCTGCATGAGCGCAACGTAAGCGATGAACATGCCGGGATCGTGGAAGCGGTGCTGGCACGCGACGCCGACGCCGCGGTGGAGCGTTTGCTGCGGCACTATCGGCGCACGGCCGAGGTACTGCTGAACGACGACAGGCTTTGGGGCCATTCGCCCGGAAAAAGATAGCTTACGGCCGACAATGGCAGCCACGGCGTGCCGTCGCGCCGTGCGCGCCAGTAATCATTGACACAGGCGAGCACCTGTGGACTGCGGATACGCTCGCGATGAGCGTACAGGGTATGGGCATCGGCCCAGAACACGCGGCGAATGGGCTCGTCCAGCGGCAGATCCAGCGCTTGGCCCACGGTGCCGACGAAGGCGAAGCGCAGATAGGTTTCGTGTGCCGCGGGCGCCAGATACACGCCCATCAGGCCAAGCGCCGTGAAGTCGTGGGCGCTTTCCTCCCTTACCTCGCGCACCACGGCGTCGAGCAGGGATTCGCCGGGCTCCAGATGCCCCGCCGGCTGGTTCCAGCGCAAGCCCTCCGGGGTTTCTTCTTCGATCATCAGGAAACGGCCATCGCGCTCGACGATGGCCGCCACCGTGGCCGCGGGTTTCCAGCGTGTGCTTGTCATGAGATGGGGATGCATTCAGGCGAACCGGGATCAGTCCGCGAAGCGGAAGCCATGTCGTATCAATCGGGCGAAAACTTCGCGTCAAGTGGCGGTAAAGTCGCGTAAGCTAGCGAATTTGCTCGAAATCAATACCAATATTACGACACATGCACCAGGAGAAGCACATGCAATTGGGTATCCCGCGAGAGACCCGGGCGGGTGAAACACGGGTGGCGGCCACTCCCGAAACCGTCAAGAAGTACGTCGCGGCCGGGCATCGGGTGGCGGTGGAGCGCGGCGCCGGCTTGGCGGCCCATTATCCCGACGAAACCTACGAGGCAGCCGGAGCGGCACTCACCGATGCCGCCGGCGCCCTGGGCTCCGATCTCGTCCTGAAGGTGCGCGCCCCGTCTGGCGCCGAACTCGCCACGATCCGGCGCGACGCGGTCCTGGTCGGCATGCTCGACCCCTTCGATCGCAGCGGCCTGGAAACCTTGGCGGGCCACGGACTCACGGCGTTCGCGCTGGAAGCGGCGCCGCGCATCACCCGGGCGCAAAGCCTCGATGTGCTGTCGTCGCAAGCCAATATTGCCGGTTACAAGGCGGTGCTGCTGGCCACGCATCACTATGGCCGTTTCATGCCCATGCTCATGACCGCCGCCGGCACCGTCAAGGCCGCGCGCGTGGTGGTACTGGGCGCCGGGGTGGCGGGCCTGCAGGCAATCGCCACCGCCAAGCGCCTGGGCGCGGTGGTCGAGGCCTCCGACGTTCGCCCCGCGGCCCGCGAGCAGGTGGAATCGCTGGGCGGGAAGTTCATCGACGTGCCCTACGAAACCGAGGAAGAACGCGAGATCGCCGAAGGCGTGGGTGGCTATGCGCGGCCCATGCCGGCCGCCTGGATGCAACGCCAGGCGGCGAAAGTGGCCGAACGCTGCCGCCAGGCCGACATCGTCATCACCACGGCCCTGATTCCCGGCCGTCCGGCGCCCGTGCTGGTGTCGGAAGACACCGTGGCCGGCATGCGCGCCGGCTCGGTGCTGGTGGATCTCGCGATCGAGCGCGGCGGCAATTGCCCGCTATCGCGGGCCGATGAAGTCGTCCAGCACCAGGGTGTGACCCTGCTGGCGCCGTCGAACCTCCCGGCCCTGCTGCCGGCCGACGCCTCGGCGCTGTACGCCCGCAACCTGCTCGACTTCCTCAAGTTGATCACCCACGACGGCGCGCTGGCGATCCAGCGCGACGACGAAATCGTGGCCGCCTGCCTGATGTGCGAAGGCGGCCAATTGCTGCGCCAGGGATAAGCCATGGAAGCCATCGACATCACCATCATCAATCTCATCATCTTCGTGCTGGCGATCTACGTCGGCTATCACGTGGTCTGGAACGTCACGCCGGCCCTGCACACGCCGCTGATGGCCGTCACCAACGCCATCTCGGCCATCGTGATCGTCGGCGCCATCCTGGCCGCCGCCCTCACCACCGGCGGGCTGGCCAAAGGCATGGGCGTGCTTGCCGTGGCGCTGGCCGCCGTCAATGTGTTCGGGGGTTTCCTCGTCACGCGGCGCATGCTCGAGATGTTCAAGAAAAAAGACAAAACCCCGGCGGGTCGCCAGTAAGCGGAGACACACCCCATGCTTTCACTCAATGTCGTCACCCTGTTGTACCTGGTGGCCTCGGTCTGCTTCATCCAGGCGCTCAAGGGCCTGTCACATCCCACTACCTCGCGCGCCGGCAATGCCTTCGGCATGATCGGCATGGCCATCGCCATCCTCACCACCGTCGCCCTGCTGTTCACGCTGGCCGAATCGCTGGCCGGCGTCAACGTCGTCCAGGGCCTGGTATGGGTGGTGGCCGGCCTGCTGGTGGGCGGCACCATCGGCACCATCATGGCCAAGCGGGTCGAGATGACCAAGATGCCCGAGCTGGTGGCCTTCATGCACAGCATGATCGGTCTGGCCGCGGTATGCATCGCGGTGGCCGTGGTGGCCGAGCCGCAGGCCTTCGGCATCGTCGCGGCCGCCGGCCAGCCGATTCCCACGGGCAACCGCCTGGAGTTGTTCATCGGCACTTTCGTCGGCGCCATCACCTTCTCGGGCTCCGTCATCGCCTTCGGCAAGCTGTCCGGCAAGTACAAGTTCCGCCTGTTCCAGGGCGCCCCGGTGCAGTTTGCCGGCCAGCACTGGCTGAACCTGCTGCTGGCGTTGATCATGATCGGCTGCGGCCTGTGGTTCATGTTCACACAAGACTGGACGCCGTTCGTCATCATGACCGTCATCGCCTTCGTGCTCGGCGTGCTCATCATCATCCCGATCGGCGGCGCCGACATGCCGGTGGTGGTATCCATGCTCAACAGCTATTCGGGCTGGGCGGCGGCGGGCATCGGCTTCTCGCTCAACAACCCGATGCTGATCATCGCCGGCTCGCTGGTGGGTTCGAGCGGCGCCATCCTGTCGTACATCATGTGCAAGGCGATGAACCGATCGTTCTTCAACGTGATCCTGGGCGGCTTCGGCGGCGAGGCCGCGGCGGCCGGCGCCGCGGGTGGCGCCGATCGCCCGGTGAAATCGGGCAGCGCCGATGACGCCGCCTTCCTGCTGGGCAACGCCGACTCGGTGATCATCGTCCCGGGCTACGGCCTGGCGGTGGCCCGCGCCCAGCATGCCCTCAAGGAGCTCAGCGAACTGCTCACCGAGCGGGGCGTCACGGTGAAGTACGCCATCCACCCGGTGGCCGGCCGCATGCCGGGCCACATGAACGTGCTGCTGGCCGAAGCCGAGGTGCCCTACGACCAGGTGTTCGAGATGGACGACATCAACCCCGAGTTCAACCAGACCGACGTGGTGCTGGTGCTCGGCGCCAACGATGTGGTCAATCCGGCCGCCAACGATCCCAAGTCGCCCATCGCGGGGATGCCCATCCTCGAGGCCTACAAGGCCCGCACCGTCATCGTCAACAAGCGTTCCATGGCCTCGGGTTATGCGGGGCTGGACAACGAACTGTTCTATATGGACAAAACCATGATGGTGTTCGGCGACGCCAAGAAGGTGCTGGAGGAGATGGTCAAGGCGGTGTGAGCGGAACCGTCGGACGGGGCGGCGGCTCCGGGCAACGTGGGCCCGACAGGTCTTGCAAGTTCGGCCTTGAGATTTAGTGCTATAGTGCCTTCGTATTTTAGTATTAACAGGAGACACCCATGCCTACGCTCGCCGCCCCTCCCGTGGTGAAGCTCGTTGGTGCCAACGGACAGATTTCCCTGGGCAAGCAATTCGCCGGGCGCCAGGTGCTGGTGGAAGAACAGGAGCCCGGCGTCTGGCTGGTGCGCACTGCCACCGTGGTGCCGGACAACGAACGCTGGCTGCACAGCGAGGCGGCCGCCACGGGCCTGCATGAGGCGCTGGAGTGGGCGCAGTCCCACCCCGCCAGTGATGAAGCCACCGACAGCCTGCTGAAGCGCATGCGCAATGAGCAAGGCTGAGCGCGACGCCACCGTCCGACTGGACTTGAACAACCCGGTTTTCCAGCGTGACCTGCTCGGCTTGCAAAAGGCCGAGCGGTTGGCGGTGCTGGATACGCTCGCCAAGCTGCACCAGCTCACCTGGAACCAGATCTACCGGGACAAGGGCCTACGCTGGGAGAAGATCGCCAGCGTCAAGCCGCCGCCTGGCATCGATGCGCTCTACAGCCTGCGCGTCACCCAGGCGCGCCGGGCCGTGGCCTACCGCGAAGGCGCTTTCATCCGTCTGCTGTCCATTCCCCCCGATCACGATGCCACCTACGGGCGCAAGTGAGCGCGTTGCGTGATTCGCAGCGCGCCGCCGACCGCTACAAGGTTGCCAGGTACTCCCGTCGCAGGCGCGCCACCACCTCGCCCGCCGGCAGTATTTGGTTGACCACCCCGACGCCTTGGCCGCTGCCCCAGATGTCCTTCCAGGCCTTGCGCCGCGCCGCCTCGTTATCGAAATCCATCATCGCCGGCTCGCGTTCATTCAGACGATCGGGATCGAGTCCGGCGCCCACGATGGAGCTGCGCAAGTAATTACCGTGCACGCCGGTAAACGCATCGGTATAGACGATGTCTTCGGCCCGCGCCGCGACCACCGCGGCCTTATAGGCCTCGACCGCATTGGCCTCTTCGGTGGCGATGAAGGCCGAACCGACATAGGCGAAATCCGCACCCAGCACCCGGGCCGCGCGTACGGCGCGGCCAGTGGCGATCGCGCCGCTCAGGGCCAGCGGGCCGTCGAACCAGTCGCGGATCTCCTGTACCAGTGCGAAGGGACTCAGGCGCCCGGCATGGCCGCCCGCGCCGGCGGCCACCGCCACCAGGCCATTGGCGCCCTTCGCCACCGCTTTGCGCGCAAAGGTATCGTTGATGACATCGTGCAGCACGATCCCGCCGTAGGCTTGCACCGCCTGGTTGACCTCGGGCCTGGCGCCCAGCGAGGTGATCACCACCGGCACCCGGTACTTCTCGACCAGCCGCAGATCGGCCTCAAGACGTTGGTTGCTGCGGTGCACGATCAGGTTGATGGCGAATGGCGCCGAGCGAACGCCCGCTTCGGCATCGGCCGCCAGTGCCGCCGTCATCTCGGCCAGCCATTCGTCCAATTGCGCGCTGCTGCGGCCATTGAGCGCCGGCATGCTGCCGAGAATGCCGGCGCGGCATTGCGCCAGCACCAGCGCGGGGCCGCTGACGATGAACATGGGTGCGCCGATGATCGGCAAATCGAGGCGGTCGAGGGCGGCGGGCAAACGGGGCGACATGCCAGGAACTCCAGAACGGACGACCGGCGACGGAGATGCCCCGGCGGGGCGACCTTACCACACGCTTGCCGCCCTCGCGTCAGCGGCGAGCATGGAGTCTATTGGTGTTTTACGGACGCCGTCGGCCACCAGTACCACACCGCGGTCGCGACCTGGAGCGCCAGCACCACGCCCCACGCGCTGAGGTGAGCCTCGACCGGATAACGGCCATCCGGCAAGGTGTCCCATAACGACAACATCCAGCCTATGCCCACCTGGCAGCCAAAAATCAGCAGGAAGGTCAGCAGCGTGAGCGTGGTTCCGGCACGACCGAGCATGGCGTGCGAAAACCGCTCGGCCATGATCGCATACGCCAGAATGCTGCCCGAGCCCAAAAGACCGTATGCCGCCCAGAGCAACACATCTGGAATGGGGGCACGCAGCAGCACCAGGGCCTGCACGCCCAGGAACAACAGCATGCAAAGCCCGGCGAAACGATACAGCGTGAGGCCGAACCGCTCTACATAACGCGCGGCGCCGCCCAGGATCACGTTGCCAGCCACCATCGCCAAGCCCAACACCGACACCATGCCGGCCGTGCGCTCGGGCGATAACCCCTCAACGTCGCGCAGCCAGGGCGCCAGCCATAAGGTCTGCATCGCATAGAAGGCGCCGCAAGTCATCACCGGCAACGACACCGCCTGCCAGAATCGACCGTTGCCGAGGATCTCCCACGTGCCCTGGATCTGGGCGGCCAAATCGGGCCGATGCGCGGCCTCCGGTTCGGACGTGCGTGTTCCCAGCCAGATGCCGAGAGCAACGAGCAAGGTCGGGACCGCCAGCGCCACACTGACCATGCGCCAATCCGTGAACCGCAACAGCTCGGCCAGCGGCGTACCCACCACCACGCCACCCAGGCCGCCCACCGCCATCACCAGGCCGTTGACCAGCGGCAAGCGCGACAGCGGAAAAACCCCGGCCAGCGCCTTGAACGCCGCGCCCAGGCAAACCGCCACCCCGATTCCGATCAGGATGCGCCCCGCCATGAGGCCCACATAGCCTTGCGCCAGGCCGAACACCACGGTGCCCGCCGCCGCGATGATCATCATCAGCGCGTTGACTCGCCGCGGGCCATAGGTGTCGATCAAAATGCCGGCCGGCATTTGCACCACGGCGAAGGCGAGGTAATAGATCCCGGTCAGCATGCCGAGGTCGGCCGCCGACAAACCCATTTCGGTGGTCAGGGCGGGAGCCAAGCCGACGTTGATGGCCCGATAGACGTAGGAAATGAAGTAGCCGAGCGCGAACAGCGCCAGCACACGCCAGGCGGTGGCGGCATCGACGCCGCCGTGCCGGACTCGCGCTTCGGGCGCGGGCTGCGCCGCCGCCGGTGCCGAGGCGCGCGGCGCGGCGGCGCTCTCCGCAGGTGCTTTCACGCCGCCCCCTTCGATTCGGGCCGACCACGCGCAACGCCGCACCCAGCGGTGCGGCCGGCATCCCCGCTATGGCTTACTGGACTGCCCTCCAGCCGCTGCGCGACTTCCTCCCCAAGGGAGGATTCGCGGCTGAGGCGGCTCGGCCCGCTCATACGTCGTCTTGCCGCCGCCGGAACACCAACTGGCTTTCGGTGGAAGCGTCGGCCGCGAAACGATAGCCCTCGCGGTTGAAGTCGCGCAGGCCCGCGACGCGATCGACGCGCTCGTCGATGGCGAACCGCGCCATCAGGCCGCGCGCCCGTTTGGCATGAAAGCTGATGATCTTGTAGGAATCCCGCTTCCAGTCCTGGAACACGCATTGCACCACCGGCGCGTCGAGGCCGCGCACCTGGACCGACTTGAAATACTCCTCGGAGGCCAGATTGACCACCACTTTTTCAGGCTGATCGGCCAAGCGCTCATTGAGATAATGGGTGATGCGATCGTCCCAGAACTGATAGAGATTGGCCGCTTTGCCAACCTTGAGCCGGGTGCCCATTTCGAGCCGGTAGGGGCGCATGCGATCGAGCGGCCGCAGCGCGCCATACAGGCCGCTGAGGATCACGAGATGCTCTTGCGCCCAGCCCAGACCCTTGGCGTCCAGCGTATCGGCCCGCAGCCCTTCGTAGACATCGCCATTGAAGGCCAGCAGCGCGGGCCGCGCCACCTCGGGCGGGAACTCGGGCTCCCAGTCGGCGTAGCGCTGGACGTTGAGGCGTGCCAGGGCGTCGCTGAGCGACATGAGGTCGGCCACCTCGGCCACCGACTTGCGGCGCAGGACGTCGATGAGCTCGGCGGCGGCCTCGACGAACAAAGGCTCGGTGCTGTGCGGCACCGAAACCGGGGATTCGTAATCGAGTTTCTTGGCGGGGGACAGCGTAAAAAGCATGGATGAATCTCCAAAGTGGCCCGGCGGAAAAAGCTTCCGAGCATGCCGCCTGCGCGGCGGCACGGCCCTGCGAAAGGCTTTGGGTTTTGGGAACCGGCCTACGGCGGAAAACACGGCGCCACGAGCCCCGCAGTATACCGAGCCCGGCCTGGACACCGCCGACCGCGCCAGGGTGCGAAGCCGGCTCCCTCGCCTCAGCGGCCCGCCAGCAGCACGACCACCTGGGCCTCGATGCCTTCGCGGCGGCCAACGAAACCCAGGCCTTCGCCGGTCTTGGCCTTGATATTCACATGATCGGCCAGCAGCCCGAGGTCGGCGGCGATGTTGGCCACCATCGCCGGCACGTGCGGCGCGAGCTTGGGCGCCTGGGCATGCACCGTGGCATCCAGGTTGATGACCTCCCAGCCAGCCTCCCGCACGCGCGCCATGGCGCGCCGCAACAGATCGCGGCTATCGGCGCCCTTCCATTGCGGATCGGTATCGGGAAACATCCGGCCGATGTCGCCCAGGCCCGCGGCGCCCAGCACGGCGTCGGTGATCGCATGCAACAAGGCATCGGCATCGGAATGGCCCGCCAAACCCATCGTATGGGGAATTGCCACCCCGCCCAGTATCAAAGGGCGGCCACTGACCAGGGCATGCACGTCGTAGCCCTGACCCACCCGCATGCGCGGCATCATGCCAGCCATTTTTCCATCCACAGAAAATCCTGCGGCCAGGTCACCTTGAAATTACCCAGGCTTCCCGGCACCAGTCGCGGTTGCTCTCCCAGCGCCTCGACGGCGCTGGCCTCATCGGTGGGCACGCGCCCCGCTGCGCCGGCCGCCGCCAGCGCGCGCCGCAACAAACCGGCGCGAAACATCTGCGGCGTTTGGGCCAGCCAGATGCCGTCGCGCGGCAGGGTGCGCCCGATCCGGTCCGGCACCCCATCGGCCGCCTGCTTGACCGTATCCGCCGCCGGCAGGGCGAGCAAGCCGCCCACGGCGTCGCCCAGGCAAGTGTCCACCAAACGGCCCAGCGCCTCGGCGTCCAGCCCCGGCCGCGCCGCGTCGTGCACCATGACCCAGTCGTCGTCCGCCAAACGCAAATGTGCCAGGCCGTTGGCCACCGTCTCGTGCCGCTGCAAGCCGCCCACCGGATGCCACCAGGTGCGAGGCAAACCCGCCAGCGCCGCCGCCGCCCGATGATCATCGGCCGCCACGATCACATGCACTTCCGTGACGCGAGGCTCCGCCAGCAAGGCGGCCACGGTGCGGCGCAACATGGGTTGGTTCGCGAGCTGGCGATATTGCTTGGGCACACCGCCCGGCCCCGCGCCGCCGGCCCTGGCGCCGACGCCCGCCGCCGGCACCAGCGCCAGCAGCCGGCCAGCGGCGGGCGTCGAATGAAGGGAATCGCTCATAGCCGCGCATGATAGGGCAAATTGCCCTAGCGATCCCGCCCCTGGCGCCGGCCGAGCGCCGCCCCGGGGACGGCCCGATACAATACTTCCCTTCCGCGCCTCCCGCCCGCCGCCGTGAATACCCTTATCCCCTCGCTCATCCAGGCCCTCCGCCCCGGGCTTCGCCACGCTCATCCCCAGCCCCCCGGCGCCGGCGATGCCTGGCTGCTCGCCCGCCTGGCCCGCCAACTCGGCAAGACCCTGGTCATCTTCACCGCCGCGCCGCAGGATACCCAGCGGCTCACGGAAGAGGTCGCATTCTTCGACCCCGAACTGCGCGCGCTGCCCATGCCGGATTGGGAGACACTGCCCTACGACACGTTTTCGCCCCACCAGGATCTGATCTCGCAGCGCCTGCAAACCCTGCATGCCTTGATGCAAAAGCAGGTGGACGTGCTCGTCGTACCGCTGACCACGGCGCTGTACCGCCTGCCGCCCCCCTCCTTCCTGGCCGCACACACGTTTTCGTTCAGCCAGGGCGACCGGCTCGACGAAGCCGCCTTGCGCGACCAGCTCGTGCTCGCCAACTACCAGCATGTGGAGCAGGTCACCGCGCCGGGCGAGTTCTCCATCCGCGGCGGCCTCATCGACCTCTTCCCCATGGGATCGGCGCTGCCCTACCGCCTGGATCTTTTCGACGACACCATCGAATCCATCCGGGCCTTCGACGTCGATACCCAGCGCAGCATTTATCCCGTGAAAGACGTCCGCCTGCTGCCGGGCCGCGAGTTCCCGCTCGACGACGACAGCCGCACGGCTTTCCGGGCGCGTTTTCGCGAAGTCTTCGAAGGTGATCCTTCGCGTGCCCTGCCCTATCGCGACATCGGCAACGGCATCGCCTTTCCGGGCATCGAGTACTACCTGCCGCTGTTCTTCGAGCAAACCGCGACGCTGTTCGACTACATCCCCACCGACGCCGTGACCGTCACCGTCGGCGACCCCGACGCGGCGATCCAGGCGTTCTGGCAGGATACGCACAGCCGTTATCAGTTCCTCAAGAGCGACCGCGAGCGTCCCATCCTGCCGCCCGAGGCCCTGATGCTGCGCGACGAGGAATTCTTCCTGCGCATCAAGCCGTTCGCCCGCCTGGCCCTTACCGCCGGCCAGCCCCATCCCGATATCGCCCCGCCGCCCGACGTGGCCGTCCAGCGCCAGGCCCAGGATCCCGTCGGCCGCCTGCGCGCCCTGATCGAGGGCAGCGACGCGCGTCACGTCCTGCTTTGCGCCGATGCCGCCGGTCGCCGCGAAACCCTGACGCAAATGCTGGCCGAACACGGTCTGCAGCCACAGTTGCTCGACGGCATCCCCGCTTTCTTCGCACAGCCTGTCGCGTTCGCGATCACCGTGGCGCCGCTGTCGCTTGGCTTCCTGCTGCGCCACGAGGGCCTGGCCCTTATCACCGAAAGCGACCTCTACCCCGGCCACACTCCCAGCCGTGGCCGCCGCCAGCGCGAACGCGCCAGCAATGTCGACGCCATGGTGCGCGACCTTTCCGAGCTGCGGACGGGCGATCCCGTGGTCCATGCCCAGCACGGCATCGGCCGCTACCGCGGTCTCGTCAGCCTGGATCTGGGCGAGGGCGAAACCGAATTTCTGCATCTCGAGTATGCCAACGCCGCCACGCTTTACGTGCCGGTGGCGCAATTGCACGTCATCGCCCGCTACAGTGGCGCCGATCCCGATGCCGCACCGTTGCATCAACTGGGCTCGGGCCAATGGGAGAAGGCGCGCCGCAAGGCCGCCCGCCAGGCCCGCGACACCGCTGCCGAACTGCTCGATCTCTACGCCCGGCGGGCCGCCCGCCAGGGCCATACCTTCAAGCTGTCGCGCAGTGACTACGAAGCCTTCGCCGAGAGTTTCGGTTTCGAGGAAACTCCCGATCAGGCCGCGGCCATCCATGCCGTGATCCAGGACATGACTTCCGGCAAGCCCATGGACCGCCTGGTGTGCGGCGATGTCGGCTTCGGCAAGACCGAGGTCGCGCTGCGCGCCGCCTTCGTCGCGGTGGCCGACGGCAAACAGGTGGCGCTGCTCTGCCCCACCACCCTGCTGGCCGAACAACATGCGGCCAACTTCGCCAACCGCTTTGCCGACTGGCCGGTGCAGGTGGCCGAGCTCTCGCGCTTTCGCTCGGCCAAGGAGGTGGCGGCCACCATCGAACGCATCAACGACGGCCGGGTGGATATCGTGATCGGCACGCATAAGCTGCTGTCCGACAAAATCCGCTTCAAGCGCCTGGGCCTGGTCATCATCGACGAAGAACACCGCTTCGGGGTGCGCCAGAAAGAAGCGCTCAAGGCCCTGCGCGCCGAAGTCGACGTGCTCACACTCACCGCCACGCCGATTCCCCGCACGCTGGGCATGTCGCTCGAAGGCATCCGCGATTTTTCGGTCATCGCCACCGCGCCGCAAAAGCGCCTGGCCATCAAGACCTTCCTGCGCCGCGAAGACGGCAGCACCATCCGCGAGGCATTGCTGCGCGAACTCAAGCGCGGCGGCCAGGTGTACTTCCTGCACAACGAAGTGGAGACCATCCACAATCGCCGGGCCCGGCTCGAAGAACTGGTGCCCGAGGCCCGCATCGCCGTCGCCCACGGTCAGATGCCGGAGCGCGAGCTGGAGCAGGTGATGAAGGACTTCTACCAGCAGCGCTACAACGTGTTGCTGTGCACCACCATCATCGAGACCGGTATCGACGTCCCCACCGCCAATACCATCGTCATCCACCGCGCCGATCGCTTCGGGCTGGCCCAGTTGCACCAGTTGCGCGGCCGCGTGGGCCGCTCCCACCACCAGGCCTACGCCTATCTGCTGACCCCCGGCGAAGACGCCATCACGGCCAACGCCAAGAAGCGCCTGGAAGCGATCCAGTCGATGGAAGAACTGGGCTCCGGTTTTTTCCTGGCCATGCACGACCTCGAGATCCGTGGCGCCGGCGAAGTGCTGGGCGACTCGCAATCGGGCAATATGCAGGAGGTCGGCTTCCAGATGTACACCGACATGCTGGCCGACGCGGTGCGTGCCCTCAAGCGTGGCGAAGAACCCGACTTCGACGCGCCACTGAATCTCCAGGAAGACGTCAACCTCCACGTCCCCGCCCTGCTGCCCGCCGACTACTGCCACGACATCCACGCGCGGCTGTCGCTCTACAAGCGGCTGGCAAGCTGTCAGGATGCCGGCGAGCTCGATGCGGTGCACGAGGAGCTGATCGACCGCTTCGGCCGCTTGCCGGAGGCGGCGCAGGCGCTGCTCGCCACCCATCGCCTGCGCCTGGCTGGCCGCCAGGCGGGTGTCCACAAGATCGATGCCACCGATACCACGGCCACCCTGCAATTCGTGCCCAATCCGCCCATCGAGCCGATGCGCATCATCGAGCTGGTGCAAAAACATCGCCATGTGCGCCTGGCGGGACAGGACAAGCTGAAGATCGACATCCGCGGCGAGTCCCTGGACGAGCGCATCAACGCCGTGCGTTCGGTGCTCAAACAGCTCACCGCCTGAATACCCGCCCCAGCGCGGGCGGCGCCGGATATTGCGGCAGCCGGCGGGACCACCGTTTGGCACGGCGCCGGCACGAAAACGGGACCTTCGCGAGGTCCCGTTTTGCTCTTGCCACGTCGGTGCCGACGTGGTTTTGTCGAGGCGTTTACATCACCTCGTCGCCCTCGTTGACGACACGCTCGGCGTACGGATCCACCTTGACGTCGTAGTGCCGGCGCAGCAATTGCAGCACGCCGCGGGTCTCGGCTTCGCCCTGCGCGTTGGCCAGCGCCGTACGTTCGCTATCGACGGTTGTGGCGGCGGGTTCCGGCAGGGGAGCGACGGCCGATACCTCGGCCACGACGTAGGCGCTACCCGCCGACGCCCCGAGATAGACGGGGAGCTCCGCATCCGAAACGACACCCATGACGCCTTCGATCACTTCCGGGGGCAAAGCCGCCGGCGCCGCGCGCGATACCTGCATCTCGGGGCCGAAACCGGCATCCGCGGCCGCGGCCGCGCCGCCTTGCTGCAACCGCCGCAATAGCGCCTCGCCGGCTTCGCGGGCGGCGGCCAGCGCACGCTCGCGCCGCAGTATCTCGCGAATCTGCCCTTCGACGTCCGCCAGCGGGGCCAGATGCGCGGGGTGCACCTCGCGGGCCCGCACCACCACCAGATTATCCGGCGCAAGTTCGATCACGCCCGAATTGCGGCCTTCCCGCATGACGTCGGCCGAGAACAACGACAGCAAGACGCGCTGATCGGCGAACAGCTCGGGGGCTCCCGAGGGCGCTCCGTCGCGCCGTACGCCATCCATCTGCCGGATCTTCAGCCCCAGCGCATCGGCCGCCGGCTCCAGGCTTTCGGCCTGGTCGTATACCAGGTTCGTCAGCTGACTGGCCATCTCACCGAAGCGCGCGCCCGCCTTCTGCATGCGGATTTCATCGGCCAATTGCTCGCGCACCTCCTCAAGCGGCTTGATCGCCGCATCCTGGGCTTCTTCGACCAGGATCAGGTGCCAGCCGAACTCGGTGCGGACGGGATCGGAAACCTGGCCGGCGGGCAGGGAAAAAGCCACTTCCTCGAACTCGGGCACCAGCGCGCCCCGCGTGATCCAACCCAGGCTGCCGCCCTGGTTGGCGGAACCACGGTCGGCCGATTCGTCGCGCGCCAGATCGGCAAAGCGGCCGGGCTCGGATCGCAGGCGATCGGCCAGTTCTTGCGCCTTGGCCTTGGCCGCTTCGGCGTCGCCGCCGTCTTCGATCAGGATGTGGCTGACCCGCCTGCGGGCTTCGCTGGTAAAACGCTGCTTGTTCTGCTCGTAGTATTGCTTGATGTCTTCGTCGGACACCTGCACGTCCGCCAGCACCGCTGCGCTATCGAGCACCAGATACTCGGCATCGATGGTTTCGGGCACCTGGAAGCGATCGGCATTGGCCTGGTAGTACGACTCGATCTCGGCGTCGGTCACTTCGACCGTATCGAAGTTGTCCGCGATCTCGAACCGGCGCAGGCGTATGGTGCGTTCGCGCTCGAGCGCGGCGAGCAGATCGACGACCAGGGTGCCGGGCACCATGCCTGACGCCGCCACCGGCTCCAGCACCTGGTTGCGTGCCAACTCGTAGCGCAATCCGGCTTCGAAGGACGCCGGCGTCATGCCCTGGGAGGCGAGAATCTCGGCGTAGAGCTGGGAGTCGAAGCGGCCATCCCGCTGCACCGCCGGGGTTTGGGCGATAGCCTGGCGCACGGCGTTGTCGGACACGGTGAACATGCCATCGGCCATGGCCTGCGTCAGCACGCGGGCATCGATGAGTTGCTCGAGCGTCTGGCGGCGCGCCTCGGGCGTGTCGAACAGCGCTGGATTGAAGCTGGCGCCAAGCATCTGGCGGCCGCGATCGAGCTGGGCGCGCCGCGCCGCGTCGTACTCCGCCCGTGTAATGGGTTCGCCGTCGACGGTGGCCAGGGCCTGATCGCCCGCCATGAAGCGGGAGTAGCCTTCGATGCCGAAAAAGACGAACGAAGGCAGGATGAGGATCAGCACCAGGAACAGCATCCAGCGCTTGTGGTTGCGGATCAGTTCGAACATATTGCTGTGATTTCCTTCACGCCCGTTTCAGTTGGGCAGATCCGTCGAAAACCCATAAAAAAAGGCGAATCAGGATTCGCCTCGTCGGTTTTCAGCCGTGGATGCCGCCACGTCAGCGGCAAGCATGGCGGGGTCGTCTTCATGAAAAACCGGTTTCGGCGCGGAAGACCAGGGATGGTGGGTGCTGAGGGGTTCGAACCCCCGACCTACGCCTTGTAAGGGCGCCGCTCTACCAGCTGAGCTAAGCACCCGAGGCCTTTGATCCGCATCGTGCGAACCCGCTTTGCCGAAACAGCCGCAAATTGTACATGAATTCGCCGAGCGCCTCTGGCAGGCCCGCCAAAAATCAGTTGACGGCGTCTTTCAGGCCTTTGCCGGGGCGGAACTTCGGAACCTTGGCCTTTTTGATCTTGATCGCCTCGCCGGTGCGCGGGTTGCGGCCGGTGCGTGCGGCGCGGGTGCTGACGGCAAACGTGCCAAAACCAACCAGCGTCACGGAACGGCCTTTTTTTAGCGATGCCTTCACGGCGCCGATCATGGCGTCCAGCGACCGCGCCGCGGCAGCCTTGGAGATGTCGGCCTGAGCAGCGATATGTTCGATCAGTTCGGTCTTATTCATGCAACCCCTCACAGATGATTGGTGTTGGTGGGTGGAGCCCCCGAGACCACGCCATGCGAAGCTAAGGAAGGCAGTCGCGTATTCAAGCACCGGGCTTGAATTCGTGTCAAGCGCGAACACGGCCGCGACGAATCCCGCCGCTTGCGGCCGCCAGCGAGCGCCATCGTGGGGTATCGCCGGGGACATCGAAGCCTTTGCATAGTAGAGCGCTGCGGACGTCCTGTCGACGGCTGCCGTCGCCGGGTGCCAGCTCACAGGATTCGAATGCCGTCCAGGCTGCCCGTCGAGTTTCGACTCATGCTCAACAACGCCAGTTGCGCGTGCCCAAGTGTTGCTCAGAAACGACGCCCAGCGACTGGAGGTCACGCCGGGCGCTGGCGCATGCCCTCTGGCCGGACCTGGCCTATCACTCGCGCAGCTACACGCTGCCGCCGCTGCGACTGGCAGCGTGAACTTCCGGCGTCGGGGACGATAGCGGAGCAAACAGGACGCGCACAGTGGTGCCCCGCGGCTGTACGGGCGCCACCTGCAAACGCCAGGATAAGCGCTCGCAAATCAAGGTGACGATGAACAGGCCCAGCCCTGAAAGCGACAAGAGTTCGCCGGCGTCGGACTGCGGATCGCTCAGATAGGCCAGGTAGGCTTTGGGCAGGCCGGGCCCGTCGTCCTGGATTTCCACCGCGTCGCCTGTGACTCTGACCTGCACGGCACCCGCCGTATGTTGCACGGCATTCTGTATCAGGTTGCGCAACAGCATTTTGACCAGGGTGGGGTCTGCATTGACTCGGGCATGAGCCGCCACCGTCAGCCGCACGCGGCCCACCGCGCTGGCCGAATGGCGGGCGAAATCGTCCTTGACGTCGTGCAACAGCTCGATGAGGCTCACCGGCTCTTGGCGGTCGGCGCTGGATTTGCGGCGTGTCAGTTTCAGGATGACGTCGATATTGGCCGCCATCTCATCCATCGCGCGCCGGATGCGGAGGACCGGCCCCTGCGCGGAGTCTTTCAAGTCTCCGCGCTGCTCGATCACGTCCAGCGCGCCGGCAATCACGGCGATCGGGGTACGCAACTCATGGCTGGCCAGGCCCATCAAGGATTGCTCACGCTTGACGTAGGCCTCCAGTTCGCCAAGGAAGCGGTTGAACGATTGCGCGATGGCTTCGAGTTCCGCGTCGTGGTAGTCGGCGGCGATGCGCCGCATGCGGGGTGCGGGTGCCGTCTCGCGTATCTGGTTCGCCAATTGCCGGATTGGCGCCACCAGGCGCTTGCCGGTGAGGCGGGCCAGCAGGAAGCCGAGCAACACCGCGGCGATCCCGAGGAACAAAAGGAAACGGTGGAACGCCGCCTCCCGACTCTCGAAGAGCGAGATGTCTTTGGCCAGATAAAATTGGCCGCCGCGAACCAGGCCGGTGGTGATCAGGAATGTGGCGCCGTCGATCTCGATTTCGCCCGAAAACGGAACGGGAAAACCATGGAATATTGATGGAATGCGGGCATCGGGCTCGATGCCCGCCGGCGCGTAATAGGCCTTGAGCGTGGGCGTGTCCCAGACCAGGGCCGCATCGGCCGGGGCATTGTCCAGCACGAGCTCGCGCTCCGCCTGAAAATCCAGCTCGAGCAGCGCCCGCTCCAGATTTTCATTCGCGACGATCACGGCGACCACCGTCGCAAAGAAGGTGATGAGAATAGCGGCCAGAACCGTTCGGCGCAGCCGTCTTTCGATGGTAACCGCCATGATTCAATCGTCTTCCGGAGGCGACAGGCGATAACCGCGGCCGTGCAGTGTTCTGATGAGATTCGCTCCCAGCTTCTCTTGCAGCAGCTTGCGCAAGACATAGATATGCGTTCTCAAGGTGTGGGGTTCCACCTCTTTATCGCCCCAGAGATGATGGCTTAACTGCTCGTAGGAAATGAAATTGGGATAGGCTCGGACCAACGCCTCGGTAAGATGGGCGGCCATGCCGGACAATTGCACGGCTTGGCCGCCGCCCAGCCGAACGCACAAGGTGCCGGGCTCGAACTCAAGGCTGCCGGCGCGCAGCAGCGACACTCCCGCAGTGCCGCGCCGGTGCAAGGCCTCGATTCGCACCGCAAGCTCCTTGAGATTGAAGGGCTTGACCAGATAGTCGTCCGCGCCCTGGGAAAAACCAGTGACCTTGTCGTCGATATGGTCTTTTGCGGTCATCAAAATGATGGGCGTGGGGCAGTGCAATTCGTTGCGTATTTTCTGGCACAACGAGAACCCCGACATTCCTGGCAACATGACGTCCATGACGATCACATCGTAGACGTTGGTCGTGACCAGGTGCAGCGCCACCATGCCGTCGCTGGCGAAGTCGAGGATGTAAGGGCCATCCTCCAGGAATTCGCTGATATTGGCCATCAGGGCGGCGTTGTCTTCGACGACCAGTACGCGGATCTTCCGTTCACTCATGGTTGTGCATCCAGCCTGGTTGAGGACCACTGGCCATGCCGTGGCCCTTTGCCAAAAACCAGAGAATATCGGCGGCTCTTGAATAATACGGGGCTGCGCGTGAGGCCGTCGAGGGACTGCAGCTGCGCGTGCTCCACGGCCAGATAGGCGCCCGCGGGGTATTGGTCAAGCAGTTCGGAGAGCGTGCCGGCAGACTGGAGCCCGGCCTGCCCGTGAGAATAGTAACGTGCCGAGAAGGGACGGCTGCCGAGATAGTACAAGGGCTGGCCGGACTGGGCATGCGCGGCGTAATACTCGATCAGCGCCTTCTCGGTTTTGACGAGGCCGGGGTCCGCCGCCACCGCGCCACCCAGCATGAGGCCTATCACGGGCACCAGGGCCACCAGCGCGCTCCAGTGGCGCTTGTTGGCCGGGAGATCCGTCCGGGCCGCCAACCTGGCGGCCAGCAGGATCGCCAGCGCGGGCAAGGAGGGTTGCACGTAAGTCCACAGAATGTTGCCCGACAAGGTAAAGAACAGCGGCGTCACGACAGCCCAGAGAATCAGGAATGTCGTGCGCGGATCGGCGGACCGGCGCCAGCTGGTACGGACGCGGCCGCCCGCCACCTTCCAGCGCAGCAGTTGCCAGAGCGCCACCAGCCCCCAGGGGAAGCTTGCCAGCAGCCAGTCGAGCCAGATGCCGCCATAGATCCGCTGATGTGCGCTGCCGTATCGATCGCCTTGCCAGCCGGCATCGATAAAACGATGAAAATGCTCGCCGACCAGGAAGTAATCCAGGAACCCGGGGGTCTTCCACTCGGCCAGCGCATACCAGGGCAGCGTCAGCGTGAACAGAAACAGGATGCCGCCACACCAAGGCAGGCGCCGCGCATAGCCGCTCGCCAAGCGGTGCCAGAGCGTCCACGGAATCGATACCGCCAGGACGAGCACAGGCGCAAGAGGCCCTTTGGCGAGCAGCCCCAGCGCCAGGCCGCCAAAAAAGCCGAACTTCCATAGGGGATGAGGGTCGTCCGGCAACTTGGCGAAGGCCACCAGGCTGAGCGTCACGGCCAGCGTCAGATAGGCGTCGGTCAGGACGGCGCCAGCCGCCAGAAAGGGCAGTAGGCTGCTAGCATGGATGAGCACGGCCAGACGAGCGGCCCTGGCGCCGAACCAGCCGAGGGCGAGGCGATACAGCAGCCACAAGGTTGCCAGGGTGGCCAGCCACGCCGGCAAACGGGCCGCGAAATCGCTGTAGCCCAGAAGCCGGAACGACAAGGCCGATATCCAGAACGCAAACGGCGGCTTGCCCCAGAATGGAACACCGGGCTCGAACCAGGGAGTGATCCAGTCGCCGGTCTCGGCCATCAGCCTGGCGATCTCGGCATAACGCGGCTCGGAGGTGTCGGCGAGCGGCAGCATGGCCATCAGCAGAAGCCGGGCGAGGAGTATCGCAGCCAGGAGCCACAGCCAGCCGGGAATACGTTCACGCCAGGTCACGATGGCGTTCCTCGCTCGAGACTTTACCGCTGGAGCGTCGGCTTTGCGCCACACTTTCCACGAGGAAGACCGGTCGCTGTTTGGCTTCCAGATAGGATTTGCCCACGTATTCGCCCAGAATGCCCATGGTGATCAGCTGTACGCCGCCAAGAAAGGCAATCACGGCGATCAGCGAGGGATAGCCCGGGACGGCATCGCCGACAATCAGGGTTTTGGCGGCGATGAATACACCATAGGCCAGGCCCAGGGTGGCAACCGCCAGCCCGGCTCCCGAGGCCCAGCGCAGGGGTTTGGTCGAAAACGAGGTAATACCTTCGGTGGCCAGTGCCAGCAGGCCGCTGTAGCCCCACTTGGTTTTGCCGGCGGCACGAGGCTCGCGTTCATAAAGAATTTCCGTGGTGGGAAAGCCGATCCAGGCAAATATCCCCTTCATGTAGCGCGATCGTTCGGGCAGCAGATTCAGCGCCTGAACGGCGCGCGCGCTGAGCAGGCGAAAATCGCCGGTATCGGGGGGAATGGCCACCTCGCTCAAGCGATTGAGCAAACGGTAATAGAGGTGTGCGCTCCACCGCTTGTGCCAAGGCTCGCCCGCGCGCGTTTTACGGCGCATGGTAACCACGTCCGCACCCGCCCGCCAGGCCTCCAGCATTTGGGGAATCAGCTCGGGCGGATCCTGCAGATCGGCATCCAGGATGATCGTCGCCGCCCCCCGGCAATAGGCGAGGCCGGCGGACATGGCGGCCTCCTTGCCAAAGTTTCGGGTCAACCGCACCAACTTCAGATCGGAATGGGTGGCAAGCAATGCGGCCAGATAGCTCCCGCCGCCATCGCTGCTGCCATCGTCGACGAAAACGATCTCGTGCGTCATATCCAGGCTGGCGAGCACGGGGCCGATCCGGCCCAGAAACAGGGGCAGGACCTCCGCTTCGTTATAAACCGGCACCAGAACGGAAAGACCGGTCTCGGACAACGCATTCCCGGCGCGAGCCGGTAAAGGCCGCAGATGCGGAACCCGGCCGTGACGGCCGGAAGCCGTGCGCCGCCATTCATCAGGGCGGGCGACGCCCTCTTCGGCTTTCCCAGGCAAATATCGCCCTGCCGCGCCGGGTTGGCGCTCGGGTCTGGAGTGAAGAACTCCGGCCTTTCGGCCGGAGCTTCTCCGCCACCATTCGGGGGAGCCTTCGGCTCCAGCGGATTTGGCCTCGCTCACCTCGCCGTGAACGGCGAGGCTTCGCTTAGGCGCGTGGTCATCAAAAAACATATCTTTTGAACACAGGGTAGTTGCACAGCGCCACCAACAAGGTGGTGAAGATCTGCGCCGCCAGAGCCGGCATGAGCAGGCCCGCATGCAGCGCGGTAAAGCACGAGAGATTCAACAGCCAGCCGAGCGCGGCGGCCGCCAGATAGCGGGCCGAAGCGGAACGGTGGGTTCTCGGGGAGCTGAAGGTAAAGCGGCGCTGGAGCCGGTAGTTGGCGACCGCTCCGACCAGGGCCCCCAGCGCCGTCGCGGCGCCGGGAGAGCCGCCCGCGTCGACGGCCAACAGCATGAACAGATAATGCAGGCCGGTGGCGGCGCCGCCGCTCAGGCAGAATCGGGTGGCGGTAAGCAGCGCCTCGGAGTTTGGGAGATGACGCACGGCGGCAGCGGACTGGGAACACCGCTGCATCTTAGGGCTCGTGACATCACGGATTCGTCAAGCGGGGATCAAGACTGCATGTGCCGAATCCGCGATGGCGCGGGAAGAAGACGCGGGGGGGAGCAGCGTGAATAACTCCGGCCTTTCGACCTGAGCTTCTCCGTCACCATTCGGCGGAGCCGTCGTCTCCAGCAGATTTGACCTCGCCGACATCGCCGTGACGAGGTCGGCGCCTGGGCCCGTGGTCACACGACTCGGGAGTCGAGCGAATAACACATGTACTTGCCCATGCCTTCGTGACTGGTGACGATATGGGCCTGCCGTAAGCCACGCATGGTCGAGTAAAGATTCGTCACATGAATCTGGTTATTTCGCAGGTGCAGGCATTGCAGGATCTCCAGGACGCTCATGATGCCGCCATGTTCGAGCAACACCTCGATGACATCCAGCCGCGATATCGTCAAACGCACCCTCGCGTCTTTCAAAATTCTGATACTGATTTTCTTGGTCATATCCGACATCCAAAAAAGACCGGGCGACCTTTTCGGCGGCAGTCTGACAATCCAGCGCCGCCGAAAAACGCTCAATCGAACCGATAAGTGGCGGTCAGCATGTAGGATCGCCCTGCTCCGACGGACGCAAACAGGCCGACGTGGGAGGCGTCGTACAACTCGGTGTCGGAAATGTTGTTGATGTTCAACTGCACCGAGAAGCGCTGGTTGAAGGCGTATTTCGCCATGGCGTCGTAGCGCACGTAGCTGGGAAGGACCAAGGTGTTGGCATCGTTGGCAAAGCGCTTGCCCAGATAGGTAATGCCGCCGCCCACCATCAATTCCGGCAAGACTTGATAGGTCGTCCAGAGCGTGGCGCTTTGCTTGGCGATGAACTTGATCTGATTGCCATCGAAGACGTTGTTGCCGCTGCGGTAGGCCGTCACTTTGGGATCCAGATAGGTATAGCCAGCCCAGAGATTCCAGCGCGGGGTGAGCGAACCCGCGGCGCCGACTTCCACCCCGCGTACCCGGTTGCTGCCGCTCAGGCTGACGTCGCCGGTGAGCGGGTCGGTCGAGCGCGCGGCGGTCTTGCGCGTTTCGAAGAGCGCCCCGGTGAGCGACAGACGGTCGTTCAGCAGATCCCACTTGGTGCCCAGCTCCCAACTGCGGCTGCGCTCGGGTTCGAGGTCGCGGATCTGCGCGCCGCCGGCCGGACCGTCGGCACCGCCTCCCTGCCCGAGGTTTTCACCGGAAGGGTTGGACGAGGTGGCATAGGAAATGTACACACTGCCGTACGGCAAGGGCTTGTAGACGAGTCCCGCCTGGTAGTTCCAGAAGCGATCCTTGCGGCTGGCGGAGGCGTTCTCGACCTTGAACACATCGTGGCGCAGGCCGAGGTTGACGAACCATTGCTCGGTGAGCTCCATGGTGTCCATGAAATACACGGCGCTGGTCCGGATCTCGCCCGCCGGGGTTTTCTCGCCGTACACGAGGTTGTAGGTGTAATGGCGATGCGGGTCGGGATGGTAGAGCGAGTCTGTGTCGTTCGCGGGCGTCCCCGTCATGGTTTTCGAATAGATGCGTTCGCGGCCGAATTCGAGGCCGGCGCTATACGTATGCTGGATGGGCCCGGTCTGGAAGGTCCCGTAGGCGTCGGTCTGGTTGATCAGCGATTTGCTGCTCCGCCACCAGGCCCGGCTCGTGCGTTGGAACTGGGCATCGGCGGCTTCGTTGGAGCAAGGCGGCCCGTCGCCGGCGGCGCAATTATCGAAGGTGGGGCGGGTGAGCAAATAATGGTTCAGGGATTCGGCATAGCGCGTGATGTTGCGTACTTTCAGGTGCTCGGAAAAATCATGCTCCAGCAGGGCCGTGCCGGTATCAAAGTGGTTCTCCCGGAAGTCCGTATTGAGCCGGCCATAAAAATTATTGCGATCCACCTTGGGCGGCGTCGTGCGGCCAGGGTTGGCCGCGTTGCTGAAGGGAATGCCCTGATCCGGCATATCGTCGTTGCGCACGTGAGCGTACGAGAGGATTACTCGGGTGGGGGTGCCCAGGCCAAAGGCCACAGACGGCGCGATCCCCAGGCGGTCGACGGTCACGCCGTCGCGGCCCGGAACGTCGCCGCCCATCTTCATGAGATTGAGCCGCACCGCGCCGGTTTCCGAGAAAGCGAAGTTGCCGTCCGCCGTGACCCGCCACTGGTGCGCATTGCCCACGCCCGCGCTGGCCTCGACAAAGCGCTCGAGCCGCGGCTTCTTGGTCTGCAGATTGATGCTGCCGCCTGTACCGCCCCGGCCGGTGTAGGCGGCGCTGGGGCCTTTGATGACTTCGACTGCTTCGAGGTTGAAGGTTTCATGCGAGCCCCGCGCGTAGTCGCGAACGCCATCGATGAAAATGTCGGTGCTGGCCTCGTAGCCCCGGATGAACGGGCGATCGCCATTGGGCGTGCCGCCCTCGCCGGCACCCAGCGTGATGCCCGGCGTGGTGCGCAGCACGTCTTGCAGCGAGGTGGCGCCGCGATCCTGCATCAATTCTTCGGTGATAATGGTCACCGACTTGGGAGTGTCCAGGAGAGGCGCGGTGAACTTCGGGCTGCCGGCAGCGGCCGGAGTCTGATAGTTGTCCGCGGATTCCGGAGCTGTCACGGTGATCGCCTCCAGCGTACTGACCGCCGCGGGACTGGTTTCCTGGGCTTGCGCCGGCGCCACGGCGATGGCCGCCCCGCCAAGCACGGCGCCAACCACCGCCGAACGGCCAAACGCCGCCTGAAAACTCTCGAGCGACAGCAACGCGGTATCCACCGCAGTGTTCACGGCCCCTGCATGACCTGACTTCATTGGAACTCTCACAAAGAATTGACGAAGAATGGAGTTGAATCCGCGCAGTTCGAAAAGAACCAATAATGAGATTCAATCCCATTTAGAATATTGATCAATCCGTGAAATTTCCGTCGAATTTCGACAAATCCCCAGTGTTAATAAAGATATAAATACGAATCGTTATTCCTATTATTTGACGTTTATTTCACGCTCGATCTGCTAGCGTTCGGCAGCTCACACGCTGGTGCCATCGAGGCTTTTTATGTCCCACCCCTCGCAGAAAATTCCTTACACCGTCCTGATCGTCGAAGATGAGCTGGCCATTGCGGAGAATCTATTGTTGGCGCTGGAAGCCGAGGGCTGGATCGTGGATATTTCTCGCGATGCGCACTCCGCGCTACATCGGCTGGGTAGGGATAGCTACGACCTGGTACTCCTCGACATAGGCCTGCCCGGCATGGACGGCTATCGCATGCTGCAGCAGATGCGCGAGGACATGCGCCTGGCCACGCCGGTGCTCTTGCTGACGGCCCGCGCCGCCCTGGAGGACAAACGGCAGGGATTCGCGGACGGGGCGGACGACTACCTCACCAAGCCTTTTGCGCTGGAAGAGGTCGTCATGCGCGCCCGGGCCCTGGTCCGGCGTTCCAAACAACTCTCGGACACCGCGCTGGTGCTGGAGTACGGCTCGATCCGTTATTTTGTTGCCGACCAGCGCGTGTGGGTAGGCGGCATCGAGGTCAAGCTATCGCGCAAGAGCCTGCGTATCCTGGAGCTGCTGGTGCGTTATGGCGGCAGGGTGGTCTCCCGGCAAAGGCTGGAGGAATATCTCTGGCAAGGCGAACCCCCTTCCGCCGAGGCGCTGCGCAGCCAAATGCACCTGCTGCGCAAAACTCTTCACGCCGCCGGCCATGACGGCATCGAAACCGTGCATGGCATAGGCTGGCGCCTGGCCGGCCGGCAGCCCGAATGACTCCTCCACGCATGAAACATTCCCTCGCCTGGCGCATCACGCTGGTTCTCACGGCATTGATCACGCTGGCGGTCGCGTTGGCGGCGCTGCTGGCGTTCTACGTCTATCGCGAGATGGAAGAAGGCATGATCGACAAATTGATCCAGACCGAATCCGCTCGGCTGATCGTTCGTACCGCCCGCATGGGCGATGTCTGGCAGCAACCGTTCGAGCGCGACATGGGGCCGTCGATGTTCGTCTGGGGCGAGTCCGCGGAGCGGGAGGCGGCGAGCATGCCGCCCGAATTGCGCGCACTCCCGCTGGGGCTGCACGAGTTGCCGCGCGAAGAGAGCAGCTGGCGCGTCTCGGTGGCGCCAGCCAAGGATGGCCGGCTTTACGTTCTCTACGACTCCATCATGCTGGAGCAGCAGTCGCGGAACTTCGCCTTCGCCCTGGTCCTGATCGTTCTGGGCTGCTCGCTGTTGGCGCTGTTGATCAGCAGCACCGGGGCGCGCTGGCTGGTCACGCCGCTCAACACCCTGACCACGCGTCTGACCCGCTGGGCGCCTGGCACTCCGATCTCGGACGTCGCTTCCACCAACGAAGCCAACCGGCTGCTGGAGGTCTTCAATCGCGTCCAGGATCAGGTGGACACCGCCATTGCCGACCAGCGGGAATTCTCGGCCAATCTGCATCATGAGATCCGCACGCCGCTGACGGTGATCCAGAGCGATGCCGAACTCTTGCTGCGCCTCACGGCAAATGGCGCCGAACTCGCCCCGCCCCGGCTGCGCCGCATCGTGCGCTCGGTGCAGGATATCAAGCAATCCCTGGAAAGCACCTACAACCTTGCCCATGCCCACATGGACGATGCCGAAACCGTGGATCTGCGCTCCTGCGTGCAGGATATCTTCGAAACCTTGCGGCTCGAAGCCGAACAGACGGGCCTCAATTTCGAGAACAAGGTCAACCCCGCCCATCGCGAAACCCTTAACCGCTACGCCCTCCTGACGGTGATGCGCAATATCGTCCGTAACGCGCTGCTGCATGCGGCGCCGGCCCGGCTGGAGGTCGAGTCCGCCCAGCATGGCCTGCACTTCACGGATACCGGCCCGGGTATCGATCCCGCCGAACAGCCGGCCATCTTCGAACGTTACTTCAGCAACCGGCGGCTCGATCAACGCTTGGGATCGTCTCGTTCGCCGGAGTTGCGCGGCCAACTGGATCAAAGCGGCCTGGGTCTGGCCATCGCCAAGCGGGTGTGCATCGTCCAGGAATGGACACTGGAGGTCCAGTCTCCGGTCAGCCAGGGACGCGGCACGCGTTTCCTGCTGTATTTCCGGGAAGACGCCGAATCCGCCTCCCATTCCCGAAGCGTGTCTCGGGAAGACGACGCATGATCCCGCTCCCGCCCGCCAGCACAACCGAGCCCGCCAAGGCCGATCGCCATCGGCACACCCTCCAGGAAATGCCCTCATGATGATCCAAATCCCCGGCGTCTTGAGCCGCGAACAAGTTCGTCAATGCCGTCGCGCCCTGGAAGCGGCCGACTGGACCGACGGCCGGGAGACGGCGGGCCACGTCGCGGTCCACCACAAGAACAATGCGCAACTCGCGCTCGACCATCCCCTCGCCAGCCAGATCGGCGACCTCGTGCTGGATGCCCTGAGCCGCAGCCCGGCGTTCATTTCGGCCGTTCTCCCGGTGCGCGTATTGCCGCCGCGCTTCAACCGCTACGAGGGCGGCGGCGACTACGGCAACCATATCGATAATGCGCTTCTGAACGTCCCGGGGTCCGGCATGCGGATTCGTACCGACGTGTCGTCAACCTTGTTCTTCAGCGATCCCTACGAGTACGACGGTGGCGAACTGACGGTGGAGGATACCTACGGAGAGCACACCGCCAAATTGCCCGCCGGCGACCTGGTCCTGTATCCCGGCACCAGCCTGCATCGCGTCACGCCGGTCACCCGCGGCACACGCTACGCCGCCTTTTTCTGGACGCAAAGCATGGTGCGCCAGGCCAGCCGGCGCGCCCTGCTGTATCAGTTGGATCAATCCATCCAAGCCTTGATCGCCAGCTCGCCCGAGCACCCGTCGGTGTCCCGACTCACGGGCATCTATCACAATCTGCTACGTGAATGGGTGGAGTCTTGACGCCCCAGCCGCCGCTGTCCCGCATCCCGGGCGATGTGGTCGCGCTGGCCGACTACGAGGCGCGGGCACCCGCGCACCTATCACCCCAAGCCTGGGCCTACTTCCACGGCGCCGCCGCCGACGAACTCACGGTGGCCGACAACCAGGCCGCCTTCCGGCGGCTGAAACTGCTGCCCCGGGTGCTTTGCGATTTGCACCCCGCTTCCACCGCGAGCACACTGCTGGGCCAGACCCTGCCCTATCCCATCCTGCTCGCCCCGGTGGCGCATCAGGCGCTGGCCCACGAACACGGCGAACTGGCAACGTTGCTGGCGGCCGGCGCCATGGGCGCCACGATGGTAGTCAGCACCCAGGCCAGCATCGAGCTGGCACAACTGGCGCGGCAGGCCGCGGCGCCGCTCTGGTTCCAGCTCTATATCCAACCCGACCGCGCGTTTACCGAGAACCTGGTACGTCAGGCCGAGCAGGCTGGCTATCGGGCGCTGGTGGTCACGGTGGACGCCCCCCTGAACGGCGTGCGCAACCGCGAACAGCGGGCGGGATTCCAATTGCCGCCCACGCTTCGCGAGCCGAACCTGCAAGGCATGCAGGGGCCACGCGCCCACCAAGCACCAGCGGGCAGCAGCCCGGTATTCGGCGGCGGACTCCTGGCCTCGGCGCCGACCTGGCGCGACATCGCCTGGCTGCGGCGCCTCACGCCCCTGCCGCTGGTGCTCAAAGGGATTCTGTCGCCAGCCGATGCCCGGCGGGCCGCCGAGCTGGGCGCCGACGCGATCATTGTGTCCAACCATGGCGGCCGTACGCTCGACACCTTGCCGGCCACATTGGATGTCCTGCCCACGGTCCGGGCCGCGCTGCCGGAAACGATCCCCGTGATGCTCGACGGTGGCATACGGCGCGGCACGGATATCCTGAAAGCCCTGGCGCTGGGCGCCTCGACCGTGCTGATCGGCCGGCCGTATCTTTACGCGCTGGCCACCGCCGGGGCGCCAGGCGTGGCCCATGTTTTGCATATTCTGCGCGCCGAACTGGAAACCGCCATGGCCTTGACCGGCTGCGCCACGCTGGCGGACATTTCGACGGAATGCCTCTGGCGGCCCGGCTCCTGAGCTGCCGCCCCAAAACCCCGGACTGCCCTGGCCAGCTACGGACAGACGCCAATGCCCAGCCCATTCCGCACCCGGCCGGGGCTTCGTTGGATTCGGTATGTTTTGGACGCCTCGATGGTTGATCGGCTCCAAAAGCGCTGTCAGAAGCGCAACGCCATTCAGCCGCCCTGCTCGCCCGAGCCCACGGCGGCCCGGGCCAGCCGATCATGGACCCCGCGCCACTCGGGCCCCGCCGGCGGCACTTCGAGCAGGATACGCGTGTGGCATCCCTCATCGAACTCACGCAGGGTAGCGTACAGCCGACGCGCGTACTCACCGGCGTCGGCTGGCGCCCTGCGCCAGTCCGAAGCTTCGGGCGCGGCCCGCAGCGTGATCGACCAGACCGCGACGCGCTGCCCGGCGAGGGCGGCCAAACGCTGCATCAAGGCCGTGGCTGAGAGGACCTCCAAAGGCGTGCGCGGCGCGTAGTGCGCCGCCAGCGCGCCGGAGACCCGGGGCGCCGGGCGCGCCAGCACCGCGGCCTGCGGATCGTGAACCTCGATGCCCAGGCAGTCGGCGATGTGTTCGGCCGTAATCGCTCCCGGCCGCAATATCACGGGCTGGCCACGGGACACATCGACGATGGTCGACTCGATGCCAACCTCGCACGGACCACCATCGAGCACCAGCGGCACCGCGCCGCCGAACTCGGCCTGCACGTGCTCGGCCCGTGTAGGACTGATCCGGCCGAAACGGTTGGCGGATGGGGCCGCCAGGCCGCCGCTGCCGCCCGCTTGGCCAAAAGCCCGCAGCAAGGCCGCCGCCACCGGGTGCGCCGGACAGCGCAGGCCGACCGTATCCTGGCCGCCGGTGACTGCATCCAGCACGCCCGGCGCTCGCGGCACGATCAGGGTGAGCGGTCCGGGCCAGAAGCACCGCATCAGCGCCAGCGCCATGGCGGGCGGCTCGGCCATCCAGCGCAGCGCCGCCTCGGCGTCGGCGACGTGCACGATCACCGGGTGATCGAGCGGCCGGCCCTTGAGGGCAAAAATGCGGGCAACGGCCTCGGCGTTGCCCGCATCCGCCGCCAGGCCGTACACCGTTTCGGTCGGGATACCCACCACCTGGCCGGCCTTCAGCAGCGCCACCGCCTGGTTCAGGACGGCCGGCTCGGCTGCGCGGATCACCATGCTTGGCTCCAGTTCTTGCTCCATGCCAGGATCGACGCGGCTGGGCCCGCTCTCGGGGCCGGGTTTGCATCCGCATCGCCGAGTCCCTCCCTGGGCCGGATTTGCATCCGCATCGCCGGCTCTGCCCACAGGCCGGGTTTACCGACCACCATGGCGAGGTCCCCCCTGCCGGATCTGCCTTACCATGGCCGGTCCCATTCCATCCTCAAGGCTTGCAACGCTTCGCGAGCCCGCTGGCGAACCGTCTCGGCATCCGCCGCCACGCAAGTGACATGCCCCATTTTGCGGCCGCGCCTGGGTTCGGCCTTGCCGTACAGATGCAGGCGCGTGCCCGGGACCGCCAGCACGGCCGCCCAATCGGGTTCCCGTGGCTGGCCAAGGGCATCAAACCACTGGTCGCCCAGGATATTGATCATGACGGCCGGTGCCAGCAGCTCGGGTTGCCCCAAGGGCAGGCCGGCCAATACCCTGGCCTGCTGTTCGAACTGGCTGACGGAACAGGCGTCGATCGTATAGTGGCCGCTATTGTGTGGCCGCGGCGCGATCTCGTTGACCCGCAGGCCCCCACTGCCATCGATGAAAAACTCGACACACATCACGCCTTCGTAGCCCAGTCCGTCGGCAATGCGCCGCGCGCTGGCCTGGGCCTCGGCCAGCGCGGCGTCGATCGCCGGATCGGCGGCCACCGGCACGGCACAATGGAACAGAATGCCCTCGCGGTGCTCGTTGTGCGCGGTGGGGAAGCATTGCATGCTGCCATCGGCCTGCCGCGCCACCACCACCGAGACTTCCAGCCGCAGATCGGCCATGAAGGCTTCGAGCACGCAAGGCTTGCCACCCAATTGGGCGAAGGCCGCGCGGGCTTCTTCGCGACTGGCCACGCGCGCCTGGCCCTTGCCGTCGTAGCCCAGCCGGGCAAGCTTGAGGATTCCGGGAAAATGCGTTTCGGGAGCCGCGTCGAGGTCGGCCACGGATCGCACCTCGGTATACGGCACCACCGCCACGCCCAGCCCGCGCAAAGTGGCTTTTTCCACCAGGCGGTCCTGGGCCACCGCCACCTGGCGGGCGCCCGGCGCCACGCGCGACCATTGCGCCAGCGCTTCGAGGCTGGCCGCCGGCACATTCTCGAACTCGGTGGTCACGGCGGGGCAACGCTCGGCGAAGGCACGCAGCGCATCGGCATCGTCGTAGCCGGCGGCCAAGTGCCAATCGGCAATGGTGCCGGCCGGGCTATCGGGATCGGGATCGAGCACCGCCACGCGGTAGCCCATGGCCTGGGCGGCCTGGCAGAACATCCGGCCCAGTTGGCCGCCACCCAGGACGCCCAGCCAACTGCCGGGGACCAGCGGCCCGGGGGAGGATTCGCGCTTGGGGCGGCCCGGCGCGTCGAATGGACGGCCCTCCGGTCGCTTCGCGACTGCCTCCCCGAGGGAGGATTCGCGCTTGGGGCGGCCCGGCGCGTCGAATGGACGGCCCTCCGGTCGCTGCGCGCTCATTGCGGCGGTACCCGCATTGCCCGCGCCGCCGTGGTTTGGCGTTCGCGGTAGGCGTCCAGCCGATCGGCCAGGGCGGGGTCGTGCACCGCCAGGCTGGCGATCACGTGCAAGGCGGCGTTGGCGGCTCCGGCTTCGCCAATGGCGAAGGTGGCCACCGGCACGCCCTTGGGCATTTGCACAATGGACAACAGGGAGTCTTCGCCGCGCAGGTAGCGCGATGGCACCGGCACGCCGAACACCGGGACCGGCGTGAGCGCGGCCAACATGCCGGGTAAATGCGCCGCACCGCCAGCACCGGCGATGATGGCCTGCAGGCCCCGGCCGCGCGCGGCGGCACCGTACTCGGCCATGTCGAGCGGCATGCGGTGGGCCGACACCACCCGGGTTTCGTGGGTGATGCCGAATTCCTGGAGCACGGCCGCGGCGTGTTGCATGACGTCCCAATCGCTGGACGAGCCCATGACCACGCCGACCCGCACCGGTTGGACTGCAGGGTTCATTGAATGCCTCGGAAGAAAGAGAGGGAAAAAGGCCGCCCGGAGGACCGTCGGCCAATAGACTGCCATAATGCGATTTTACCGTCAGCGACCCACCATCGTGCGGGCGTGGGCCCGCGCGCATTCTTCGCGAATCGAACCATGGATATCACTGCAAGCAATTTCGAAGACGAGGTCCTGCTGGCCTCGCAACAGACGCCGGTCCTGCTCCAGTTCTGGGCGCCGTGGTGTGGCCCCTGCCGCACGCTCAAGCCCATTCTCGAAAAGCTCGAAACCGAGTATGCCGGCCGCTTCCGCCTTGCCCGCGCCAACTCCGACGAGAACCCCGAACTCGCCTCCTACTTCGGCGTGCGGAGCATCCCCTTCGTGGTGGCCTTCGTCGATGGCCGGCCGGTGGATCAGTTCATGGGCCTGCTGCCCGAAGGCCAATTGCGCGAGTTCATCGACCGCCTGCTGCCGGCCGAGACCGGTTTGCTGGCCCCCGAGGCCGAGCCCGAACCCGAGGAAGAATCGCCGCTGCCCGAGATCGCGCCGCCCAGCCCTGAAGAACAGGCCCTGGCCCAAACCGTTGGTGACCAGCCGGACAATCTCGAAGCCCGCCTGCAACTGGCCGAATTGCGCCGCGAGCGCCAGGCCTGGGGGGAGGCGATGGAGGAACTGCTGGAAATCGTGCAACGCGACCGCGGTTTCCGGGAGGACATCGGCCGCACCACGCTGCTGCAGGTTTTTGAACAGGCCGCCGAGCAGCCGCAACTGGTGTCGGCCTACCGGCGGCGGCTGTCGAGCCTGCTGTTCTAGCCCGCCAGCCGTTCCAGCGCCTCGCGGTATTTGGCCGCGGTATGCTCGATGATGTCGTCGGGCAACCGCGGCGCTGGCGGCGTTTTGTCCCAGGGTTGGGTTTCGAGCCAGTCGCGTACGAACTGCTTGTCGTACGAAGGCGGGCTGATGCCGGGGCGATACTCGCTGGCAGGCCAGAACCGCGAGGAATCCGGCGTTAGAACCTCATCCATCAGGTGTAGGGCGCCCTGTTCATCGAGGCCAAACTCGAACTTGGTGTCGGCGATGATGATGCCGCGCTCGCGCGCGTAGGCGGAAGCCTCGGCATACAACTGCAACGAGACATCGCGTATGCGGCCCGCCAGCTCGGCGCCGATCTGCTGCTCGACATAGGCGAAGCTGACGTTCTCGTCGTGTTCGCCGACCTCGGCCTTGGCCGCCGGGGTGAAGATCGGTACGGGCAATTGCTGGGCCTGCAGCAGGCCGGCCGGCAGCGCGATGCCGCAGACCGACCCGTTCTGCTGGTAGTCTTTCCAGCCCGAGCCGATGAGATAGCCCCGCACCACCGCTTCGACCAGAATCGGCCGCAGACGCTTGACCACCACGGCGCGGCCCCTTACCTGGTCGCGCTCGGCGGGCGCGACGACGTCTTCAGGCGCGACGTCGGTGGCATGGTTGGGCACCACGTGGCCCAGGCGTTGCAGCCAGAACTGCGTCATCGCATTGAGCACGGCCCCCTTGCCGGGGATCGGGTCTTCGAGGATGACGTCGAAGGCCGACAGGCGGTCGGTGGTGACGATCAGCAGGCGGTCGTCGCCGACCGCGTACATGTCGCGCACCTTGCCGCGCGCCAGCAGTGGCAGCGAAGCGATCCGGGATTGATACAGCGCCTTGGTCATGGTGGTTTCCAGGATGGGGCTTGATCTCGGGCCGACGCTCAGGCGACGACTTGCTGCAGCTCGCCCGATGCGTAGCGCGTGGCGATTTCGCTCAAGGGGATCGGCTTGATTTTGTCGGCCTGGCCGGCGGTGCCGAACTGCTCGTAGCGCTGGATGCAGATCTTCTTGGCGGCTTCGCGCGCCGGCTTGAGGTATTCGCGCGGGTCGAACTTGCTCGGGTTTTCGGCCATGAAGCGACGGATGGCGGCCGTCATGGCCAGGCGGATGTCGGTATCGATGTTGATCTTGCGCACGCCGTACTTGATGGCCTCCTGGATTTCTTCGACCGGCACACCGTAGGTTTCCTTCATGTCGCCACCGTACTGGCGGATGGCTTCGAGGAGATCCTGCGGCACGCTGGAGCTGCCGTGCATCACCAGGTGGGTGTTGGGCACGCGGCGATGGATCTCTTTGATGCGATCGATCGCCAGGATGTCGCCGGTGGGCTTGCGGGTGAACTTATAGGCGCCATGGCTGGTACCGATGGCGATGGCCAGCGCGTCGATCTGCGTGCGCTTGACGAAATCGGCGGCCTGCTCGGGATCGGTGAGCAGTTGCTCGCGGGTCATGGTGCCCTCGGCTCCGTGGCCATCTTCCTTGTCGCCCTTCATGGTTTCGAGCGAACCCAGGCAGCCCAGCTCGCCCTCGACGGTGATGCCCAGGACGTGAGCCATGTCGACCACGCGGCGGGTGACTTCGACGTTGTAATCGTAGTCGGCGATGGTCTTGCCGTCTTCGCGCAGGGAGCCATCCATCATCACGCTGGTAAAGCCGAGATCGATGGCGCCCTGACACACGTCGGGTGACTGGCCGTGATCCTGGTGCATCACCACGGGGATCTCGGGATAGCTGTCGACTGCCGCGGCGATGAGGTACTTGAGGAAGGTTTCGCCGGCATATTTGCGCGCGCCGGCCGAAGCTTGCATGATTACCGGGCTGTTGGTGGCCTTGGCGGCCTCCATGATGGCCTGGACCTGCTCGAGGTTATTAACGTTGAAAGCCGGGATACCGTAACCGTTCTCGGCGGCATGATCCAGCAATTGACGCATCGACACGAGGGCCATGGCGTACTCCTAAAATCAGTTGGGGGATGAGCGACGCGCGCGCGGCAAATACGCTCGGCGTCCGAAAGTCCAAGTCGGCGGCATTTTACCAACGAACCTCATGGCGAATGTGACCATGCGTCAGTGCGTCGGGCCGCCGCCGGCCGCGGTGCGGGTTTTGGCGGACGGAACCCTCGTTTTCATTCGGAGCGCGCCGCCGAATCGCCCGCGGTGCCGGCCGCCGCCCTGCGTTCGAGCGCCGCCTGCACCCGCCGGACATACCGCAGCTGCAAGGCCGGCGTACGGGCATTGTACGCACCCACCGCCCGCCACACAGGCCCCAGGCGGGCGATGTTGTCGGCCAGGATCCAGGCGCCCACGTGGGCCGAGACGCAGGGGTCGAATAAAGCCTGCTCGTCGATGCGCCAGCGCGCGAGCCGCGGCAGCCAGCGCGAGTTGATCTGCATCAGGCCGATGTCGCGGCTGCCGTCGCGGTTGGCGCGATTCACGGCGCGGGGATTCCCACCCGACTCCACCTCCGCGATGGCGTGCAGCAAGGCTGGCGGCAGGCCGAAGTGCCCGGCCGCCGCGGCCAGGCAGCCGGCGATCTCACCCTGGGCGGGAACGCCCGCCCGGGCGGCGAACCCCAGCAGCAGCCCCGCGAGCGACGCCGACACCCGGCGCCCGAGCGCACGGCGTGCAAAGCGGATCTCGTGTCCGGCCGCCCGGTCAGATCTGGATGCAGCCATACACCACCTGTGCCCTGGCGTCGGGGCCGGCCCCCGGCATCGATAGCCTGCCGTTTTCCACCCGCACCGGCTGCTCCAGCAGAATCCGACTGTCCGGCGTACTGGCCAGATCGCCGCCAAAACTGCCGCTGACGCTGACCTGGCCGGCTGCATCGCTGTTGCCGCTACCCGTCAAGATTCCTTCGACCCGCCCTTTCACATCGATCGCCTCGCCCTCGATGAGGACGTCCAGCTGCGCCACACCCAGTTGCGAGAAACCCTGCAAGCCTGGGGGGCAGGCCGGCGCGGGCACTTCCTCGCCGGGAGCCAGCAGGCTCCAGCCCTGCACCACGTAGCGATCCCGTTCGAACCAGATTCCCGTGAGGCATTGCGCCAGCGTGCCAGCCACCGCACGGGCATACAGCCCGTCGGAGGGGCATGGCGTGCCGGGAACGACGGCGGTGTCGAGGCGCAGGCCTGTGCGGGAGGCCATTTCCCCGGCCACCGACAGACGATTGCGCAACCAGACGGGCCGGGAGTCGCCCTGGCGGACGAATTGATGGAAGTGCGTGGCATCCAGGCTGGCGGTGACCGCCACCACGCCGGCCACTTCGCCCAGCGGATTCTCGGTATCCAGCAGGGCGCCGCGCAGCCGGCCGGGGTGTCCTGGCGGCGCATGGGCGCCATAGCCCTGCGTCGCCAGCATGACCGCACCCACCAATTCCGGGCTGTAGGCGGCCGCGGCGTCTTTGCGCAGGGGCGCCAGCGTGTGTACATAGGCTTCCAGGCGGCAGTCGGCTCCAGGGCACACGCCTTCCTGCCGGATCCGCACCGCCACGCCTTCGCCCAGCGGCGGCGCCGCCGGAAAGCCGGGTGGCAGCAGGCCGGCGCCGCCGTTTGCCGCAGGCAGGCTCAGTACTTCGGGGCCGAAGACCAATGGCCAAGGCTGGCGCAAGACCTCTGGCGGCAGGGACTCCATGCCCTCTTCATCGGGCGGTTGGCCCGTCCAGGTGTCGAAATGACGCACCAGCAAGGCCTGCACCGCGCCCCGCACGGTCATCAAGTAGGCGGCGGTGGCTTCGGCGCCGGCATCATCGATGCGATTCTGCCAGCGGCCCGCCAGCCAGATCGCCGATAAGGTGAGCAGCAAGGCCGCCAGCGCCAGTTCGGCCAACGCAAATCCCGCTGCCGGCTGCCGGCGCGGGGGCGCGAGACGTGCGTACGCGATGGCCATGGCGCGTCACCACACGGTAAAGGCAAACGTGTTGAGATCGCCGGTGCGGCAAGCCTCCTGGGCCGCCAATGGCGAGTAAGCGAGTGGCGTGGCGGCCCTGGCATCCTTGACCACGGTGTTGCCGGCGCCGCCGATCTCGATCCGCTCGGCGACTCTTTGCAGCAGCGACGACAAAGCCGGGCAAGCGGCGTCGTTGACGGCGTCGAGGGTGAGCGTAAACGAAGCGCCGCCATCGCTGGCCGCCACCGAGATCAGGCCGGTGCTGGTGCCATTGCCGCCGAGACCATGCGCGACACGGCCAAAAGTTGCCGCATCCACCGCGACCACGCTGGATCCCCGCAGGCTGCGGCCCAGATGGCTGGTGTCGATGTCGGCATACGGATTCGCGGTGCCTTGGCTATTGGCCTTGGTGCGGGCAACGTAGCGCTGCAGCTCGCCCGCCACTTCGGGCACCTTGTTCTCGATGACATAGCCGTTGATCGCGGGAATCCCGATGATCGATACGATCAGGATGATCGCCGTCACAATCGACACTTCCACCAGGCTGAAACCTTGGCTCCGGCCAGGGCGCGTTCCACGCCGCCATGGCGTTCGGGCTCGGCGAGGTTGTGAAGCGGCGGCCAATGACGGGGTAATGGGGTGTCGCGACATACGATGGCTCCTTGAAGGAAGTGCTGAAGACTCCGCCGGCTCCGGCGGCGAAACTCGGCCCCGGCTCATGCCTGCGAGGCGTAGAAGGACTGCATGGCGCGTCGCAGTTCGTCGATCGCGGCGTAATGCCAGAACATCAGCCCCAGCAGAACGCCCAGGGCGGCGATCAGGAGCGCCCAACGCAGGCGGGCGGCGCGTGCCAGCAGTTGTTCGAGCCATCGTGCTTCCAGGCGCTGCCGTGTGCGTGCCAACCCATCCGCCAGCCCGTGCATGGTCAGCATGTCGTCGAGGAACCACTGGGCTTCGCGCGGCAAGAGGCCGGTCTCGAAGGTGGCGGCGCCCACGATGCCATCGTCGGCCCGCTCGACCATGCGTTGCAGATGCCAGCGCTTCCAGCGGCCGGCGCCGGCCCATTGCGCCAGCAAGGCATCGCGCAGCGACAAGCCCAGCCCGTTTCCCGGCCGCACCAGGGCGGCCAGCTGGGCCAGGAACCGCATGGCCTGGAACTCGCGGTACAGGCTCCAGGGCGGCCGGCCGTCGAGCCATACCCGGACAGGCCCCGTCAGCCAGCGCAGGCTGGCGGAGGCGGCCAGCGGCAGCATGAGGCAGGCGAACAGCCAGAGCGGCAGCCACCGCGCCAAACCATCGGCCAGCCCGAACAGGGCGTGCGTGCGGCCTCCCCAGAATTCGGGCGGCACGACCCGGAAGGTGTGACGCAGGGCCGGAACGGTATAGAACGGCGTGGCCAACAGCATCGACAGGGCCACCGCGCCGGCACCGGCGGCGGCGGCCAGGGTTGCGCGCAGCCCTTGTCGCGCCCGCTCCAGCAGCCGCGTCGTGGCGGCCAGATCGCGCAGCCCGACGGTCAGCGCCTCGCCTCCCGCCAGTTGGGCGGCGCGCAGCAGTCCGAGATCCGCCGCCGGCAAGCTACGAGCGAAGGTCTGCGCGAGATCGCCGCCCACGGCGCGGTAGCGCTCCACCCAGTATCGCGCCAGAAAACCGCGCGGGCTGCTCCGCGGCTGGCGCCGCGCATCGTCGGCGAGAATGTCCAGCAGAGTACGGCGGCCATCGCCATGCGCCATGAGCACGGCGAGGTACTCGTAATAGTCGGCGCGATGGGCGCGAAACCGCCAAGCCTGCCAGGCGAGCATCAGACGCGCGATCATGGTCGCTCCTCCGGGCGGTTCCAGGCGCCGAAGCGATCCTCGGCATCACGAATATCGATGAGGCCCCGCGCCACCTTGTAAGCGGCGCAATCCGCGGCGCTCTTGCCTCGCATATCGGGCTGGTCGATGGCGGCAACCCGCTGCGCGCGCCAGAGCCTGCGCTGCGCAAGGTTATCGGCCAGACGCAGATTGGCGAGGAAACCCTCGTCGCTCGCCGGCTCGATCATCTCGGCCACCACCGTACGCCCCGCCAGCCCCGCCAGTTCGGGCAGGCCTTCGCGGCGGCACTGGGCGCAGCCCGGCGAATGGCGAAACCGCAGCCGGTCCGCCGCGACTCCGTGGCTGCGGGCGAATCGCCGTCGCGCCGCTTCGGCCTCGATACGCTCCCGCCCTTCCAAGCCTTCGGCGGGGACCGCGCATATCGGACAGAGCGCCGGCAAGAGCGCCTGGTAGACCAGCAGCTTGAGAATGCCCGGCGTCGCCAGGAAGTCGCGCGGAATGCCGATGAAGTCCGAGGCAAGACGATCGGCGATCAGCAGGGCGGAGCCGGCATGCACCGTGGTGAACAGATTGATGCCGCTGCCGGCGAGGTCCATGAGCGCCCGGCCGGTGTCGCGATCCCGGATCTCGCCCACCAGGAGATCGTTCATGGCCGAGCGCTTGATGGTCTTGAGCTTGGCGTCGAACACGCCACCCTCGGTATCGTCCAGCGCCCGCGCCACGGTGTTCTGCAAAGCGCCGGGGATCAGATACTCGACCGGATCCTCCAGGGTGATCACTTTGTGCGAGTCCGGAATCCGGCTCATCAGCGTAGCGATCGTGGTCGATTTGCCCGAGCCCACCACGCCTGCCAGCACGATGGCGCCGCCATCCACGCCGCAGGCCGCGTGCAAGGTGGCCACTTGCTGCGGCAGATAGCCCAGCGCGGCGAGATCCTGGCCCGCTCGCGCATCGAGCCGCAGTAACCGCAGGCAGACCGAAGGACCGGCATCCGTGGCCAGCGAGGCCCAGCGCAGCATCACCGGCCGGCCGCGCACCCGCATGCGCAGCCGGCCTTGCTGTTCGATGCGGGGATCGAACACCGCGCCATTGCCGCCCTGCACGTCCATCCAGGCCACCGCCAGGATCTCTTGCAACGTGGCCGTGGGCATGCGGGCGAAGCGTTCGGGCGCCACGTAGCGGCCGGCCACGCTGTAGCGGACTTCGGACTCGGCCGCGGCCTGGTGCACATTGATGTGCAGGTCGCTGGCGTCGTGATCGAAGCCCCAGGTCACGAGATCCAGGAAGGCGGCCGCCATGTGCCGGCGCCGCTCGCCGCTTCCCGCCGTGGCTGGCGGCTGCCGGCCTGCCTGCCACTGGCCTCGCGCCATCGCCAGCAACAGCGGAGCGGGCACCACGAGGCGCGAGTTGGCGGCCAGCACATGGCCGGCCGCGCGGATCAACCGTTCGAGCTCGCGCACCTGGTCGCTGTCTTGCCAGCCTTCCGCCACCAGCACGCCCACCCTGCCATCGCGGAATTGCACGGGACAAAATCTCTCCGCCCCGGCACCGATGTCGAAATGAGCCGACAACACGCGTTGCACGGGCTCGTCCAGCGCATCCAGGGCATCCTGGCCTTCAAGATGCACGATCCCGCCGGCGCCGGCCGCGGGTGGCTCGGGGGCGATCCGCGGCCTGGGCAGATAACGCCGCCAGGCGTGCCGCAGCCATCCATGAGCATGTCTCATGGCGGCCTCAGCGCATGGGCCAGGGCAAGGGCCCGGCGAGGGAGGGGACGGGCGTGGCGGCCTCCCCGGCAAACCGGGGCGCATGGCATACGGTACGCGCCCCCTGACCTGCCCGGCGCAGCACCGCGCAGCGATCGGCCACCTTCAGCAAGCGATATTCGCGCGCAGGGTCGGGACGCTCGAGCGGCAAGGTGGCGCCTGGCCGATAGGTACGGACCTGGCCGTCGACGTCGAGCACCAACGTGTAGTGCGGCTCGACGCCGTAAAGCGCCAGCAGACGCAGCGCCGGGGGCGCGGGGGACGCCGGCGGCGGCGGCGCCACCACGGCACCGCCGCCGGACGGCTGAAGGCCGGACTCGAAGGCGCGCCGGGTGTCTTCGAGCAGCAGCTCGAGTACCCGCTCGCGCTGTCCTTCCCAGGCCTGCGCCGCCTCGCGCTGCCGCTCCTGCGCCGGCACCTGTTCTTGCGCCAGCCCCAAGCCGGCCGAGACGGCCATGGCCATGGCCAGCCCTAGCATGCTGCTTCGGTGACGGTAACGCCGGCGCGCAGGCACCGCGAAAAGCGTTCCGGCCGCGCCACCCTGGAGTCCCGGCTCTCCGGCGGCCCTCCCGCCTTCGGCTCCAGGGAACGATGGCCTCGCTTGACCCCGCCCTGAAGGATAAGCCCGGATACCGGCCAGTCCCTGCGGACTGCTCGGTGCCTGGCTCATCCGAGTGGCATGCGGGCCACGAGGCGGACGGAGCTTGCGCTTTGGCTCGAGGTCAAACATCGGGGTTCTCCGGCAGGCTTTCATGGGCCAGTCCTCGCAAAGTCATCATCAAGGCGCTGCGATCGAGCGCCGGCGGCTGATCCGGCAGATACCGCAGCTCCACCGACTGCCAGGCGATACGCCGCGTCATGTCGGCGGGCAGAAGACCGAGACTGCGCAGCGGCCCGAGCAGCGTCAGTTCCCTGAGGGCGAGCGGCGACAGGTCGCGGGGCGGTGGTGTGGGCGCGTTTCCCGGCGCGGTTGCCGGCCCGATGCTGATCGGCTGGCGTCTACCGACATCGATGCTTTGCCAGGCGCCACTCATGCCCAATAAGCGATCGGCGTCGGGTATCCAGCGATCGCCGCGCCACGCCAGATCCGGCCATTCGGGCAGGCGGCCCGCGGCGGGCAGATCCCAACGCCCTTCCGCCTGGTCCAAGCCCAGCCATGACACGTTCCAGCCCGCCGGAACGGCGCTCATCAGCCCGGCCTGCCTGGCGAGGCGATGGCCACGCTGGTAGGCAGCCCGGCAGCGCCAGGCCACATCCCGCCAATCGCAGCGCACGTCGCGCAGGCGCCATCCGGCCGGGGCCAGCGGCACTTGCAATAAAGCGTGCGCCACGGCATCCAGGCCAGCCGGCGCCACCCAGCGCGCGCCCGTACGCCACGTCTCGTAGGCTTGGCGCCAGAGTTCGTCCATGGACGGCTCGACGGCGACGGTTTCGGCCGCAAGGTGCGGCGCCTGAGGCTCGACGATCGACGGCAGTAAACGGCCCCCTACGACCAGCGCCGACGCCAGACCCAGGCCGGCAGCCACCCATAAGCCGGTCGGCCGCAAGGGCTGCAGGAGGCTGTCCGGCCCCACGGCATCCGCCAGATCGCGCCATTCGAGAGCGCGCGGCGGCCGGCCGTCGAGGCCCGGGCCATCGTCGACCCCGCCCCAGAGCACCGGAACCGTCGAAACCTGCGCCGAGAGCTCGCGCCACGCTTGCGCCAGCGCGGTGGAATCCTCGCTCAGCCATTCACCGCCTTCGACGACGCGGCCATCGCGTACGCGGGCGATCCATACCCTGCCGGGGGCGCCCGGCAGACCGAGCATTGCCACGTGATATCCCTCGGGTACGAGGCGGGCGAACGCCTGCGCCGCCGCATAGGCGACTCGAGACCTGCCGGCGACACGTTTGCCCAGGTGATGGCAGGTACCCACGGATTCGGCCCGGCCGCCGGCATGCACCCAATGACTGGCCCGCCTTGATCTCGCCCGGCGTCGAGCCTGGCGCGTGAGATCACGCCCCAAAACGGTATGCCATTGCATGCCCAGGGCCAGGACGACCTGTGTGCCGTCGCCACGATCGACATCGATCAGCTCCACCCGGCCGGACGCGGCATTCGGCTGCGGCTGAGGTTGGCGGTCGCGCTCGCTTCGCATGTTCAGAATCCCTCCTCGACCATGGCGGTAATGATCACCAGCGTGGTCTCCCGCGCCTGGCCCGCCTTCTCGCTACCGCCCAGCCATACCGGCCAACCTTTGTCGAGCCGCTGCCGATTGCCTTCTTCGTGGCGCCGCTCGAAACCCGAGACGATCATCGGTTGCCCCGGCCGCAGCTCCACCTGCTGTACGGTGCCGTTGCCGTCGACCGTGAGCTGCTGGATCTCCACCGCGTTGTCGCCGCGGCCGAAAGTTACGGTGGTGAGCGGCTGGGCGACGGTGGTGTCGTAGGCGATGGACAGCAGGATCTGGCCATCCGCTTGGGCATCCGGCACCAGGGTAAGGAACTGGCCGACGGTCTCTTCTTTCTGGCTGACCGACACGCTGGGCAGCGACGCCGCCACGCCCCCCTCGGTGCTGGCGGCCATGGCCGTGGTCTGTACCTTGTCGATCCAGCTGAACGTGGTGCGCACCGCGTGGGTCACCGGCCGCCGATTGAGCGTTACCAGAGGAATCGACGTATGGCGGGTTACGGTACCGAGGCGATTGAGCGCCTGGAGCACCAGGCGCGATCCCTGCCATGGCCCGGACGCGCTTTCGATCTCGAGCGCCCCCGCCAGGGCATTGCTGGCGGCGCCCGGCACCGCGAGCGCCGCCCCCAGACGACCGGCGGTATAGATCAGCCCCCAATCGATGCCCGCTTCGGCGTCTTCGCGCAGGGCGACCGACACCTCCTCGAATAAGATCCGCACCCGCCGGGTAAGCGCGCGGTTTTCCTGGTCGATGAAATCGGCCACGCGGCCCAAGGCTTCCGGGGTGTCGGTGACGACGACCAGCGACGATCCATCGCCATGGGCGGCCACCCGGCCGGCGCGGGTCAGCAAAGGTTGCAGCCGCGACGTGACCGCCGCCATGACGTCGGCCACTTCGGCCTCGATCCGGGTTTGCGACGCCACCGCGAAGGCGCCGCCGCCTCCGCTGTCGGTACGGCCCAGGCCGGCTTCGGCCCGCGACCGCAGCAACAGCGCGCGCACATTGAACACCCGGCTTTCGGTGCGATAGAAATGCAGCGCGCCGGCTTCATAGCGCCATTGCAGCGCCAGGCGCGCGGCCGCGAGATCGAGGATCTCGGGCAGAGGCAAACTGCCGTCGGGCAGCGCCACGGTATCCTTGCCGCCGCCCATGGCGCCGGCCTGCTCCAGCCGCGGCATGAAATCCCCGACCGGCAGATAAGCCTCCGGCGCGATCCGCACCGGGATGCCGGTGGCCTCGGTCACGCGTTCGGCGAAAGTGTCGAGATCCACCCGGCGTTGCGGGAACAGCAGTGCGGTGCGTACGCGGTCGCGCAAGGCGCGCGGCAGGGTGACCTCGCGCGCCAGTGGCTGGGGCCGCCCCGCCAGCCATGGCCGATCGATCTCCTGCGATGCCCGCCGCCACGCCGGGTCGCCCAGCGCGGCGACAAAGCGCTGCTGCTCCGCTTGCAGCACCTCTTGCCTGCGCTGCGCCTGTTGGTCGATTTGCTGGACCTTTTGCCAAGCGCCGCAGCCGGTGACCAGGGCGGCGAGAACCGCGGCCATGGGCAGCCTGACGGCGCCTTGAAAGCCTCGCGATGCGTGCATGCCCGTCCCCTTCAGCGCAGCTGGCCCGCCACCGCGGCCGGCGCCACGGTACGGTCGCAGGCTTGCGACAACGACACCACGCGCAATACGCGGTTGGCGTAGAAACAGGGTTGCAACGGGCGCTCGCCGAGCTCGGTGCTGGCCAGCAAGCCACGCACCGCATTGCGGAAATCCGGGCCGAAGCTGGCGGCGCCGATCAGGGGGATGTCGACATCCACCGCCCAGTGCTCGGCCTGGAACCACCAGCCCGCCGCTCGTGCCCAGCGTTCGAGTACGCGACGGATGTTCCCGTCGGCCAAGGCGGCATCGAACTCGAGAGCGGCCGCGGCCGGCGTGGATTCGACCATGGCCACCACGGCGGGCGCGGCGCCGGCCGTGCCGGCCCGCGTGGCCGATGTCGAGTTTTCGACCACGCCGGCAGGCCTGGTCGCGAGCGTGGCGGCTGCGCCGTCAAACGAGGCCGGGGCTGGCGGCGGCACAGCCGCCCGCGACTCGCCCCAGGTACGCGGCCGATCCCCGGCATACTCCGCCCTGGCGACGATCTCGGCGATCCGCAGTTCGATGCGCGCCGCCGTGCCCTCGAGCACGAGATACGGCCCTTGTTGCATGTGAGTCGCCAGCGCAAGCGATTCGGCATCCCCGCCCGCGAATACCGCCGGCACCACCTGCCCTGGAGAGAACTGCAGCCAGGTTTGCCGGCCGTCGTCGAATACCTGGATGGGCGCTACGCGGCGATCGCCCGACAGGCGATAGGCGAAATCATAGGCGGCCTGGGCCACCGCGGGACCGGCCAGCAGCAAGCCCACCAGCGCCGCCCACCCCAGCCAACCGGGCCATTTCGTCCGAACCATCGATGCCTCCGTGCGAGCGGGGGCACACCATGTGCCCCGTCAGCGCATGGTGCTCGCGGCGCGGGAGGCCGGCAATGCCGGAATGTACGGACATCAAGCTTCTGACTCTGGGCCGGCACCCCGGAATGTACGGACACGGTGCCGCTGAGCCGGCCGGCTTGCGCTCAGGCGCGTGGTCAGGCGAAATCCGGCGCCAGGAGGTCGAGGCGGTCGGTACAAATGGCGTCGACCCCCCAGGCCAGGAGCTGCCGGGCACGGTCGGGGTCGTTGACCGTATAGGCCATGACGCCATGCCCATCGGCGCGAAGCCGTTCCACCAGGTATGCGGACAAATACCGATGCTGGACGTGCAAGGCCACAGCTTGCAAGGCGTCGAGGCGCGCCCGCCAGTCGGCTGGCACCGACTCGACCAACAGGGCCCGTGCCAAGCCAGGCGCCGCCCGTTGCGCCGCCTGCAGCGCGGGCACGGAGAACGACGACAGCAAGGGCGCCGGCCCGGCGCCGCGGGTGGCCCAGAAATCGGCCACGGCCCGCGCCACGGTGTCGCCGGTGGCGGCGTCGTGCCCCGGCACCGGCTTGATTTCGATGTTCATCCAGATGCCGGCCGCGACCAGCATCTCGAGCGCCTGCGCCAACGTGGGCACGCGCTCGGCCGCGAAGCGCGCATCGAACCAGCTGCCGGCATCGAGCTCACGCAGCCGGGCATAAGGCATGGCGCCGATGCTGCCCCGCCCGGGCACCGTACGGCCGAGGCGGTCGTCGTGCATGATGACAGGCACGCCGTCTTGCGTGAGCATCACGTCGAACTCGACGCCGCCGTGTCCCAGGCGGCTGGCCGTGGCGAAGCCCGCCAGAGTATTTTCGGGCGCCAGCACCCCACCGCCGCGATGGGCGATGATCCGGGGATAAGGCCAGGCCATGGCGGCGGCGCTTATTTGCCCTTGAGCGCCACGGCGGCACGCGCCGCCGCGTCGTTCTGGGCCTGCATGGCCGGCTTGGCCCCCGTGAGCGCGGCCCAGGTTTCCTCGTTGAGGATCTGCAGGACCGCCGGATAGCCCGGCAGGCGCACTCCGCGGCTGAATTGTCCTGGTGGCTGCTGCAGCGTTTGCACCACTTGTTGCGCACCGGGGATGCTGTTGTAGAACGAAACGTCGGCGGCACGCCAGGCGGCTTCGGTCAGGGGCAGGAAACCCGTGCGCTGGTGCCATTCGGCGGCAACGGCCGGGCTGGCCAGCCAGGCGACGAAGCTGGCCATGGCTTTTTGTTCGGCGGCCGGATGGCCCGAGGTGGCCCACAACGAAGAGCCGCCCACCAGCGGCACGGCGGGCGCCTTGGTAGCCTCGGCATAAATGGGCAGCGGCGCGACGCCCGACGAAAAGCGGGCGTTGGCCAATTGCGCCCAGGCCCCGGTGCCGGCGGAGAGCACGGCGCACTCGCCATTGGCGAAGGCGCGATCGGCGGTGTCGTCTACGGTGGCGAGGACGAACAGCTTGCTGCGCGCCCAGCTGCTCATCAAGGCCATGTGACGAACGTGCAGGCCGTCTTTGACCATCAACTGGGCGTTGCCGCCATCCAGACCATTATTGCGCGACGCAAATGGCTTGTTGTTGACCGCCGCCAGGTTTTCCTGGTGCACCCACGCCATGCGGCTGGTCGCGTAGGGGCATACCGAGCCGGCCGCCTGCAGCGCAAGCAGCTGGGCCTGCAGGTCGCGCCAGGTGCGCGGCGGCTGGTTGGGGTCGAGCCCCGCCTTGGCGTATAGATCGCGGTTGTAGTAGAGCACCGGGACTTCGGCCATCAGGGGCAGCGCCAGCAGACGGCCCTTGCTGTCACGCACGAAGCTGGTGGTTTGCGGCAGAAACCATTTGAGGTCGCGAACCGGATACTTGGCCAGCAATTGGTGCAGCGGCAGGATCTGGTTCTGGCGGGCCACCAGCTCGGGCGCGTGGTTGTCGGGCAACTGCACGAAATGCGGCGGCTGCTTGTTGGCCAGGGCCTGGGTCAGGCCCGATTGCATCGCCTCGAACGACGGCGCATGCGATACCTCGACCTGCACGTCGTTCTGTTCGCGATTGAAACGCGTCACGAAGGATTCGAACACCGCGCGATGCGCCGGCTCCATGGCGTGCCACACCGAGATTTTCTGGGGCTCGGCCTGCGCCACGCCCACCGACAACACCGCGAGCGCCGCGGCGAGAACAGTCTTCCACACTTTCACATTGACTCCTGACAACGTCACGACAGGCCGCCCTGGGTAAAAGTGCCGGCCTGCTTTATCTACTGGGAACTGGCGAGCGCTCGAGGCCCATGAACAGGCCTAGAGGCCCAGCCACGGAAACTCCGGCTCGGGCCGGCGGCCCGACACGATGTCGGCCAGGGCGCGGCCGGATCCCGCGCCCATGGTCCAGCCCAAGGTGCCATGGCCTGTGTTGAGAAACAGATTGGCAATCCGGGTGCGCCCGACCAGCGGCACCCCCGACGGCGTACTGGGCCGCAGGCCCGACCAATAATGCGGCTGGTCGAGATCGACCGCGCCGGCCGGAAACAACTCGGCGGTGATTTGCGTGAGGGCCTCGCAGCGCACGCCGTTGAGCGTGCGCGAGTATCCCGACAGCTCGGCCGTGCCCGCCACCCGCAACCGATCGCCCAGCCGGCTGAAGACGACCTTGCGCGACGCGTCGGTCAGGCTTACCTGCGGCGCGCGCGACGGGTCGAGAATGCGATAAGTGGCCGAATAACCTTTGGTTGGGTAGACCGCGCACGGGATACCCAGCGGCTGCAGCAACAGCGGGCTGTAGGCGCCCATGGCCACCACGAAAGCGTCGCCCGCGAGCCTCCCGTGCTGGCCGCCGGCGCCGATGATTTCGGCGGCATAGACCCGGCCGCCCTCGGCCAGCAAGCGCGTGACCTCGGTATTGAAGACGAACTCGACCCCCGCTTGCGCGGCGCGCGCCGCCAACGCGGCGGTGAACTGGTGCACATCGCCGCTTTCGTCGGACGCGGTGTAGTCGCCGCCCGCGATGCGCTGGCGGCTGCCGGCCAGCGCCGGCTCGATCTGCACGACTTCGTCGGCCGACACGATGCGCCGATCGACGCCGAGATCGCGCAGCAGGCCCGCGGCGTCTTGCGCCAGCTCGAAATCCTGGTTGCCGCGGTAAAAGGTGAGAATGCCTTTTTCGAGGTGGTCGTAGGCAATGCCGAGCTCGGCTCGCATGGCCTGCAGCGTGGCGCGGCTGTATTGGGCAAGCCCCAGCATGGCGCGCACGTTGTGCGCGTGGCGGCCGGGCAGGCATTCGCGCAGGAAGGCAAGCGACCACAACCATTGCTGGAGATCCGGCCGCGGGCGGAACCATAGTGGAGAGTCTTCGCGCAGCATCCAGCGCAGGATGCGCCACGGCGCCTGGGGGTTGGCCCAGGGCTCGGCGCTGCCGACGGAGATCTGGCCGCCGTTGGCGAAGCTGGTTTCAAGGGCGGGTCCCGTCCGGCGCTCGACGACGGTGACATCGTGCCCCGACTGGCGCAGCCACCAGGCACTGGCGGTGCCGATGATGCCGCTGCCGAGAACCACTACCTTCATGAACACTGGCTCCTGTGAAACCCGGATTGGAGTGTAGCGCGTAAGTGGCTCCGTGTGGCGATGCTGTGGCGCGTCGCCGACGGCCTATTCCACGGCCGTGGCCAGATCGGCCTCCGACGTGAAAGCGTCGGCAAAGAACTCTTCTTCGGGCAAGCCGCAGTGTGCGATGAAATCGTGGCGGGCCGCCGCCACCATGGCCGGGGCGCCGCAGGCATAGACCTGATGCCCCGAAAGATTGGGAAAGTCGTGCATCACGGCTCGATGGACCCACCCGGTGCGTCCCGTCCAGCCGTCTTCCGGCAGGGCGTCGGAGATCACCGGCACATAGGTGAAGCCCGGCAGCCGCGCCGCCCAATCGCGCGCCAGGGGATCGAGGTAGAGATCGCGCGGCCGCCGGCCTCCCCAATAGAGATGGACGGATCGCCGCAGCTGCGCGTGTTCAAGGTGCTCGACCATGGCCTTGACCGGCGCAAAGCCCGTACCACTGGCCACCAGCACGATGGGCCGCTCCGAATCCTCGCGCAGGAAGAACGACCCCAGCGGCATCTCGCAGCGCAGGATGTCGCGCACCTTGATGGCGGGCTCGGTTATGCCGAACAAAGCATCGGTGAAGACGCCGCCGGGCATGTGCCGGATGTGCAGGTCGACGAATCCGGGTTCGTGCGGTGCGGTGGCCATCGAATAACTGCGGCGCAGACCGTTCTTGAGCACGAACTCGAGGTACTGTCCGGCATTGAAGCGGATGCGCTGGTTGGCCGGCAGCTGCAGCGTGAGCAGGATGACGTCGTCGGCGAGATGCTCGATGCGGTGTACCCGCACCGGGATCTTGCGCACTTCGATGCCGTCGATACCCTGGACCACACGGGCCTGCACCGTGAGGTCTGATTGCGGCGTGGCGCAGCAGAACAGGGCGTAGCCGGCCCGCGCCTCATCGGCGGTGAGGGTGCCCGGCTGATGCGGCCCCTGGTGGATATCCCCGCCCACCACCCGCCCTTTGCAGGACGAACACGCCCCGCTTTTACAGCTGTACGGCAGAGTGACCCCCGCGGCCAGCGCCGCTTCGAGGATGGTCTGGCCCGGCGCCGCGAAAAACTGGCGTCCCGAGGGCTGGACGGTAATGCGATGACTCATGAGAACTTACGGATCTCCTTGATGCGATTGGCATCGTCGACCAGGATGACCTTGGGTTCGTAGGCGCCGGCTTCTTCGTCGGTCATCGGCCCGTAGGTGCAGATGATGAGGTGATCGCCCAGGTGGGCGCGCCGCGCGGCCGCGCCATTGAGGGAGATCTCGCCGCTGCCGCGCGGCGCCTTGATGATGTAGGTGGAAAAGCGCTCGCCGTTATTGACGTTGTAGAGTTCGATGCGTTCGAACTCTTTCATGTCGGCGGCGTCGAGCAAATCCTGGTCGATGCCGCACGATCCTTCGTAATGCAGATCGGCCTGCGTCACCGTGACTCGGTGCAGCTTGGCGCGCAGCATCATACGTTGCATGGTACAGACTCCTTGGGAATGGCGGGCGCGACGGATGACCGCCCCCGGCGAAACGTCTCGGTTACGAGAAGAATCCAACCCTTTATTATAGAACGTCGCACTGCCCGGCGAAGGATGGAATCGTGGCGTCGCGGCGCGCCCCCGCCCATACCACCCGGCAATGGCGCCGCGACGAACAAGGCCCGCCCGAGTGCGCACTCGGGCGGGCCTTGTGATCGGTGTTGCGAGGGCCGGCCGGCGTTATCGGCGGACCCGGACGAGCGCCGTCTTAGCGCGAACCCAGCTGGGTGGGCTCCAGCGGCTTGATCGCCTCGAAACGCTCGCGGGTGGCAACGAACTCGGGCCGGGGCGCCAGGCCATGCTTGGGCGGCTCCAGCGTGTTGTCCATGCTGTTGTAGACCATGAAGACGTTCGCGCGCGGCCAAGGCGTGATGTTGCCGTTGGAACCATGCATCAGGTTGCAGTCGAAGAACACGACCGATCCGGCCTTGCCGGTGATCGAGCGGATACCGCCCTGCTCCACCAGGATCTGCAGGCTGACGGGATCCGGAACGCCGTACTCCTGTTTGCGCAACGACTCCTGGTAGTGGTTGTCGGGCGTCTCGCCGATGCAGGAGATGAATTGGCGATGCGAGCCGGGCACCACCATCAGCGGCCCGTTCTCGGCCACGTTGTCGGTGAGCAGCACCGAGCAACTGATGGCGCGCATGGCCGGCATGCCGTCTTCCACGTGCCAGGTTTCGAAGTCGGAGTGCCAGTAGAACTCCTTGCCATGGAAGCCCGGCTTGAGATTGGCGCGCGATTGATGGATATAGACGTCGGAGCCGAGGATCTGCCGAGCGATGTTGGCCAGGCGGGCATCGCGGCTCAGGCGCTGCAGCACCGGGCTGAGTTCGTGCACCTTGAAGATGGAGCGCACGAGATCGCTGCCCGGTTCGCGGATCGCTTCGTCGCGATGGCGAATGGCCGGATCCTTGGCCAGGCGTTCGACTTCGGCCAGCAGCACGGCGGTTTCTTTTTCGGAGAGCAGATTCTCCAGGAACAAGAAACCGTCACGGTCGAAGGCCGCGATGTTCTCGGCCGACGTGCCTTCGGCGTAGCTGCCGCCGGCATAGACCACCGGATCTTGCCGGGCGATGATGGCCGCGCCGCGATCGGCGCGCGACGCGTAGATATCTTTGGCGGGAGTAATCATCAGGCTATCTCCTTGATTTCGGGTTCATCCTCCGTCACCAGCGGGTAGACGCCCTTGTCGTCGTGGACTTCGCTACCCGTGAGAGGGGGGTTGAAAACGCAGATGACGCGCATCGGCTCTTTGCCGCCGCGCAGCCAGTGCTCATCGTGTTCGTTGAGGGCGTACATCACGCCGGGCTCGAGCTTGTACTTTTTGCCGTCGGCGATGGTTTCGATCTCGCCATCACCCTCCACCACGTACACGGCCTCGAAATGGTTCTGGTAGTGGATGTGGGTTTCGGTACCGGGATAGATCACGGTTTCGTGGAACGAGAAGCCCATGCCGTCTTTGCGCAGCAGCATGCGGCGGCTGGTCCAGGTGGCGGTCTTGATTTCGTCTTTGGTACCGATGACGTCTTTGATATTGCGTACGATCATGAAAAACAACCTCTTTATTCTCTTGGCGGCGTGAGAGCGGTCGCGCGCCTCCTTGCTGGCGAGGCGCCGCGCGCCCACCAGAATGCGCCAAGGCGCGGGAGCGGCGCTGACGCCTCCCGCACCGTGGCGCGAAACCGGGCTTAGCGGCTGCTGAACTTCAGGACCCGCGCCACGCGCGGGCTGCCGGCCTCATGGCCCTGGGCGGCCATGAGTTCGGCCACGCAGCGGTCGATGACTTCCAGGCCGCGGCGCAACTCGGCTTCCTCGATCGTCAGGGCCGGCAGGAACTTCAGGACCTCGTCGTTGGCGCCGGAGGTTTCGATCACCACGCCCTGCTTGAACGCCAGAGCGGCGGCCTTGCCGGCGAACTCGGTGTCGGGGCTCACCAGGCCCTGCATCAGGCCCCGGCCGCGGACGCTCAAGCCGGCCTCGGGATAGCTTTGCACCAGGTTCTCGAGAAAGTCGCGCAGAATGCGTTCTTTGCGCTGTACGTCGCTGGAAAAGGCCTGGCTGGTCCAGTAGCGCTCCAGCGCCTCGGTGGCCGTGACAAACGCCAGGTTATTACCGCGGAAGGTACCGGTATGAGCGCCTGGCTTCCAGACGTCGAGCTCGGGCTTCATGAGCACCAGCGACATCGGCAGGCCAAAGCCCGACAGCGATTTGGACAACGTGACGATGTCGGGCTGGATGCCGGCCGGCTCGAAGCTGAAGAAGGTGCCGGTACGGCCGCAGCCGGCCTGGATGTCGTCGACGATCAGCAGCATATCGTGGGCACGGCAGACCCGCTGCAGTTCGCGCAGCCAGCGCAGCGACGCGACGTTGATACCACCCTCGCCCTGGACCGTTTCGACGATCACTGCGGCCGGCTTATCGAGGCCACTGGAGTTGTCTTCGAGCAGGCGCTCGAGATAAGCGATGGTATCGACGTCGGGTCCGAAGTATCCGTCGTAGGGTATGAACACCGTATTGGCCAGGCTGGTGCCGGCGGCCTCGCGGTATTTGGCATTCGCGGTAACGGCGAGCGAGCCGCTGCTCAAGCCATGGAACCCGTGGGTGAACGAAATGACGTTGGCGCGTCCCTTGACCTGGCGTGCCAGTTTGAGTGCCGCCTCGACGGCGTTGGTGCCGGTGGGGCCGGTGAACTGCAGCGTATAGCGCAGATTGCGGGGCTTGAGGATGACGTCTTCAAACGTGGCCATGAAGCGGGCCTTGGCCGACGTGGCCATGTCGAGGCCATGCACGATACCGTCGGAGTTGAGGTATTCGACCAGCTTGTCTTTGAATGCGGGGTTGTTATGACCGTAGTTCAGGGTGCCGGCGCCGGCGAAGAAGTCGATGTACTCCTGCCCGGCTTCGTCGACCAGGATCGAGCCCTTGGCTTGTTTGAAAACGACTGGAAACGAGCGGACGTAGCCGCGCACTTCCGATTCCAGTCGTTCAAAGATCTTTAAGTCCATCATGTTTCTCCTAGTGGGGGTCCGCGGTGCGCCGGAGTGCCGGCGGCAGGGCCGCTCAGTCGAGACTGAAAGGACCGATTCGCAATAGTGTCTCGTCTTCATGCGCGGCTCCGGGGCCGAACATGTCCGTCGTGAAGAGAGCTGTCTCCTGCAACGCGGTGCCCAGCGAAGCCGCCAGGCGTTGGAACATGGCCCGCGAGGGACCATTGGATGGCGAAACCGTGGTTTCGACATAGCGTGACCGGCTCGCGGCCGGACGTTCCAGCAAGTGCCGCAGCATGCCCTGGCCAAGGCCAAGACCCCGGCCGCGCTCATGCACGGCGACCTGCCAGATGAAAAAAACGTCGGGTTGAGCGGGGGGCACATAGCCCGACACATACCCCACGATGGTGCCCGATCGTTCGGCCACTACGCAGGTGTCGGCGAAGTGGTGGCATAACAGCAGATAGGCATACGCGGAGTTGAGGTCGAGCGGCGGACACGCCTTGATCAGGGCGTGGATAGCGGCGCCATCCGCGATCGTGGGAGGACGCAACACCATTTCGGTATGCGTGGCGGTTGTCGTCATGGGAAACTCAGACCGCCAGCCCGGATTCGGCGGGCTGATCGCCAACCGGCATGTCCAGGAGCGGGGAATTCTCGGTAACGGGAGCCGCCGCGGGATCGCGGACCTCGACGAGGTCGACGATGCGCTCGAGAGCCAGCGTGATGGTGGCCTGCTCGAGCTCGGGCAAGGCGTTGAGTCCGTCGGCCAATGTTTTTTGCAAGGGCGACGGCGCGTCTTCGACCAGTTGCACGCCTTCTTGCGTAGCCGACACAAAGACGATGCGCCGGTCTTCGCGACCCCGTTCACGCGTGATGAGGCCTTTTTCTTCGAGGCGATCGAGGATGCCCACCACGGTACTGGGGCTGACGTGAATTTCCCGGCTGATGGCCGTGGCGGTCATGGGCCCGGAGGCGATGACGGTGCGCAGGCAGATCAACTGCGGGGCGGTAATGTTGTTGCAGGCAGCCAATTGCTTGGAATGCAGGGCGATCGCCCTTGTGATGCGGCGCAGGGCACGCATAATGCGAAGATCGTACGCTTGGCCGCTGACGGCCTGGGGATGGGTCGCCATGATTGTTTACCTTTGGATGAAATGATTGGCCTGGTACTCATACGAGAGGCAATCAATTCATTCGAATTAATTTGAGTACTAATGATATCGGTGCGAGCGACCCTTTGTCAACCCCGGATGGCCGGCGCAAGGCGATCCGGCGCCATGATTTCCATCGCCACCCTGTGGTGTTTCTCCGATAGAAATGCTTCTGAATTGTTGCCATCAACCTTACAATGCGCGCCATGAAGCTACCCTCGTCTTCTTCCTCCGCGCCCGAAGCGGGCTGGTTCCACCCCGATGACTGGCATGGCCTGCGCGCCCGGGTTCCCGACGATGCGCACCGTACCGTTGCCGGCATCGTGCGCGAACACACCGCTGAACTGGCCACGGTGTTCTACGACACCCTCCTGCACGAAGAACGGGCGCGCCCTTTTCTCACCCATGAGCTGGTGGGGCAACGGTTGCATGGCTCGCTGCAGCAATGGCTGCTGACGCTGTTCAACGACGATGAGTTCGATGTCCGCGCGGTGGTTGCCCTGCAGGAGCACGTCGGTCAGGTGCATGCGCGCATCCAGCTGCCCATCACGCTGGTATCGCGCGGCGCCAGGATTCTCAAAGACGCCATCAGCACGCATCTGCGCCAGTCGCCGCTGGGGCGCGAATCGCTCTCCCTGGCCCAGCAATATGTGGGCGGCGCCTTCGACCTCGCGCTGGAGGTCATGAGCACGGCTTATCTACGCGACGCCCGTCGCGATGTCCGCTCGGGCGAGGCCTATCGCCTTTTATCGCTGGGCCAGAACGTGGCCGCCGAACGAGAACGGCAGCGGGCGGCGCTCCTGGAGTGGTCGCAGCAGGTGTTATTGCAGATGCACATGGCGCCCGAGCAGGAGCAGCTCGCCCCCTTGCGGCGATCCGAATTCGGGCTGTGGATGCATCACAAGGGCGGCGCCTCGTTCGAGGGTTCTCCGGAGCTGGCGGAGATCCGGACGGCGATGTCCCGGCTCGATAACGACATCGTCCCGGCCCTGTTCGTGGCGGCGCGCCAGGGAGGAACCACCACCGCGCAGCTTGCGCGGACCTTTCACGACGAAATCGATCAGATTCAATTTCTGCTGGTCCGCCTGTTCGAGCGCCTGGGCGAGATCGAGAGCGGCCGCGATCCGCTCACCCAGTTGCTCAATCGCCGCTTTATCCCGACGGTCATGACACGCGAAATCGCCCTCACCCGCCAGGAGTCCTGCGGCTTCGCCGTGCTCTTGATCGATCTCGATCACTTCAAGAAGGTCAACGACGGCCATGGCCACGAAGGCGGCGACGCTGTCTTGCGGCAGGCCGCCGAATTGCTGCTAGACCGCTGCCGCAGCGGCGATTACGTCTTCCGCTATGGCGGCGAAGAGTTCCTGGTTATCCTGGTCGACATCGCGCCCGTGCATGTGGCAACGCTCGCCGAAGAGCTCTGCCAGGCGCTGCGCAACCATGTTTTTCGCCTGCCACGCGATCAAAACCTGCGCGTGACCGCCAGTATCGGCGTTGCCGTGTACGATGGCCATCCCGATCCTCAACGACTGATCCAATTGGCCGACAAACGCCTCTACCAAGCCAAGCGCGCCGGCCGCAACCAGGTCGTCATCGTCTGAAACGGCGGCATGCGGGCTTCCGCGCGCCGCCACTTTCGCATCGAGCCTGCCCTTCCGACAACCCCTTTGGAGACACCCCATGCTGCACGAACTTCGCATTTACCGTTGTTTGCCCGGGCAACTGCCCCATCTGCTCAAGCGTTTCGAATCCGTCACGCTCAAGCTGTGGGAAAAACACGGCATTCGCCAAGCGGGTTTCTGGACGGTGCAGGTGGGCGAGAACAACAACGATCTCTATTATTTGCTGGAGTGGGATAGTCTGGCCGAGCGCGAGCAACGCTGGAACGCCTTTGCTGCCGATCCCGAATGGGCGCGCGAAAAGGCCGAGAGCGAAAAGTCGGGTCCCATCGTCGCTTCGATCTCCAATCAGATCCTGAGTCCTGTGCCCTTCGCTCTGCCGCCGCGCGTCTTGCGCGGATAAAGCTAAAGTACCCCCACGCTTGCCGCTACGCGGCGGCGCTGCCCCCCGAGGGGGCTGTCCCGCCTTGGGGCGGCCCGGCGGCGGGATGTGCCCCCACGCTTGCCGCTACGCGGCGGCGCTGCCCCCCGAGGGGGCTGTCCCGCCTTGGGACGGCCCGGCGGCGGGCTTGCGCTTTGCGTCCATGCCGAAGCCGCGCTTCGGCGCTCGCTCAGTACGTTTCGAGGTGCAGGCGTCCGGATTTTTTCAGGGTGGCGGCGATGTCGTCCCAATTCAGTCCCGCATCCTGGACCACATCGCGGAACACATTGAGCACGCCCTCTTCCATGGACTTCAGTCCGCACACATAGAAGTAGGCGTTATCGTCGCGCAGCATCTCGAGCAAGTCGGCGGCGCGCTCGCGCATGAGATCCTGCACATAGCGCTTGGGTTGGCCCGGGGTGCGCGAGAAAGCGAGATTGGTGTCGATGAAATCCTTGGGCAGTGTCATCAGCGGCCCGAAATACGGAAGCTCTTCTTTGGTGCGCGCGCCAAAGAACAGCAGCAGCTTGCCGCCGCCGGAGTGCTGCCGGTGGCGCCGGCGGTACTCGGTCATGGCGCGCATGGGCGCGGAACCGGTGCCGGTGCAGATCATGACCAGGTGCGCCCCGGGATGGTTGGCCATCAGGAAGGTATGGCCGAAGGGGCCGGTGACTTGCACCGTATCGCCTTTTTTGAGATCGCACAGATAGTTGGAGCACACCCCGTTGGCCGGATTGCCCTGGTGGTCTTCCTCGACACGCTTGACGGTGAGCGACACGTTGTTGTAGCCGCGCCGCTCGCCGTCGCGGGGACTGGCGATGGAATACTGCCGCGCATGATGCGCCTTGCCCCGGGCATCGGTGCCCGGTGGAATGATGCCCAGCGATTGGCCCTCGAGCACCGGAAACGGCACGGTGCCGAAGTCGAGCACGATGTGATGGATATCGCTGCTGGTGGAGGGGTCCGTGAGCCGATAGTTGCCCGCCACGGTGGCGGTAAGCGGCGCCTTGTGGCCGTACAGATTGGTATAGGGATGGGCGGCTGACCAGGGCGGCACCACCGAGTTGACGCTCAGGCCGGCCGCGGTGGACGGCGCGGGCTCGGCCAGTTCGGCGTCGTCGTCGTTCTCGGCCGCGGCGTCTTCGGCGCCTTCGGGCAAGGCGACTTGCTCGGGCAGTTCGTCCCAGCCGAACTGGTCTTCGATCGGATAGGCTTCCTGTTTGAGCATCATGCGCCAGTTATCGATGGCGCCGGTGGGGCACGGCGGGACACAAGCCTCGCAGCCATTGCAAACATCGGGCTTGACGACGTAGTTGTTGGAGTCGTGTGTGATCGCATCGATCGGACAGGCTTCTTCGCAGGTATTGCAGCGAATGCAGATCTCGGGATCGATCAAGTGTTGCCGGATGACGGCAGTGCCGGTGTTTTCCATAGCTATCTCTTGAAAAACCAACACCGTGGGTGGTGGCGTCTGTGAGGCGCCGCACCAACGGTGTTCATGTGGCTAGCGGCCTACGCCGCCATCCGGGGATGACGGTGTGGGCGGCCGCGCGGGACCATGCCCGCGCTGCGCCGCCCTGAGCGGCTTAGCCGGATCAGTTGAAACGGACGTACTCGAAGTCGAGGGGCTGGCGGTTGATGCCCAGCGGCGGCGGCGAAATCCAGTTGGCGAACTTGCCCGGCTCCACGACGCGGTGCGTCATCAACGATGCCACGAACTCGCGGTCTTCGGGCGTGGCGAGCCACTGGTGGCTGCGCGCATTCCAATCGCTTTCGGAAATCACCTGGCCACTCGGATCGACCTTGATACCGGCCAGCGTGCCGATCTTGCGGTTGAACGCCTTGTGCGGCACGGTGAGCCGGAAATCGATCCCTGCCTTCTCGATGATCCGGTTCCAGCGGTTGACGCCGGCCACGGAGTCTTTGATGTAGTCGTCGCGCAGCACTTCGTTGAGCGCGTTGAGCATCGGGATCTCTTTATCGACCAGCTTGCCGTCGACCACGTCGAGGATGGTGTAGCTATCGCCCTTGAGCAGGTGATCGTCTTCGCGCTTGCCTTCTTCGAAGCGACCCTTCAGGCCGGCACTATAGAACAGCGCGGCGTTGGACGATTGGTCGGCGCCGAAGAGGTCGATAGTGACGCTGAAGTGGAAGTTGATGTAGCGCTGGATGGTCTGCAGATCGATCACGCCAGCCGCACGCACTTTCTCGGGATCGTCGGTGCGCAGCGAGTTCATGACCTCACACGTGCGCTGGATCACGCGCGACACGCCGGACTCGCCCACGAACATGTGGTGCGCTTCTTCGGTGAGCATGAACTTGGTGGTGCGGGCCAGCGGATCGAAGCTGGACTCGGCCAACGAAGCCAGCTGGAACTTGCCGTCGCGATCGGTGAAGTAGGTGAACATGAAGAACGACAGCCAGTCGGGCGTCTTCTCGTTGAAGGCGGTGAGGATGCGGGGGTTGTCCTCGTCGCCCGAACGGCGCTCGAGCAGGGCTTCGGCTTCTTCGCGGCCGTCGCGGCCGAAGTAGCGGTGCAGCAGATAGACCATGGCCCACAGGTGGCGGCCTTCTTCGACGTTGACCTGGAACAGGTTGCGCAGGTCGTACATCGAGGGCGCGGTGAGGCCCAGGTGGCGCTGCTGCTCGACCGAGGCCGGCTCGGTATCGCCCTGGGTGACGATGATGCGGCGCAGATTGGAGCGGTGCTCGCCGGGCACATCGTTCCAGACCGGCTTGCCCTTGTTCTCGCCAAAATGGATCTGGCGATCCTGCTCGGCGGGGTTGAGGAAGATGCCCCAGCGGTAGTCGGGCATCTTGACGTAGTCGAAGTGGGCCCAGCCCTTGGGGTCGACACTGATGGCGGTACGCAGGTAAACGTCGTAGCCCTGGGCGCCCTCGGGGCCCATATCCTGCCACCAGCTGAGATAGTTGGGCTGCCAGTGCTCGAGGGCACGCTGCAGGGTGCGGTCTTCAGCCAGATTCACGTTATTGGGAATCTTCTCGCTGTAATTGATGCCAGCCATGTTGGGTACTCCTGAAAAAGTTGCTTTACCCGAAAGTGATTCGACGTTTCCGGTGCTCCGCCCGCCCGCATCGACGGACGGGCGGTGGTTTACACGCGGTTGAAATCGAATGCGGCTTTTTCGCCCTTGCCGTACACCTTGAGGGCGCCCTTGTCGCCGACCGCGTTGGGCCGGTTGAAAATCCAGTTCTGCCAAGCGGTAAGCCGGCCGAAAATGCGGGTTTCCATGGTTTCGCGCTCGCAGAAGCGCAGGTTGGCCTCCAGGCCGGTGAGCGCATCGGGCGACATCGCCACGCGCTCTTCGATGGCCAGACGGAGTTCGTCGCCCCAGTCGAGCTCATCGGGAGCGGCGGTGACCAGGCCGAGCTCGTCGGCTTCACGCGGGGTGATGGCCGAGCCGATCCGGGCCTTGGCGGCCGACAGCGGTCCCTCTTCGTCGTAGAAACGGCGAGCCAGGCGCGATTGGCTGGTGACCATCGGCAGTGTGCCGAAGTTGAGTGAATTGAGCTGCAGAGTGGGGGCGTTCTCTTCGGCGTCGAGCATGTAGGTGCGATCGGCGGCGAAGGCCAGTTCGGCCAGAGAACCGGCAAAGCACGAACCCGGCTCGATCAGGGCGAACAGGGAGCGGGAGGAGACATCGAGGCGGGCGAAAGTGCGGCGCAGGAAACCGACGGTTTCGCGCACCAGCCAGTGTTCGGCATGCTGCTCGAGGGTGGCGTCGGAGGCGAGCACGGCCTGGGCGTCGCCTTCGGTGCGCAACACCCACAGGCCGATATCCAGTTCGTTGGTGCGCATGTGCAGGATGGCGTCGTCGAGCTCGCGGGCCATCTGCAGCGGCCACCAGCTGGCGCCAGCGGCTTCGATGCCGGCGATATCGGTGGGCTGGGGCGAGGTCGGGGCCTTGACCACGAAAGTGGCGGTGCGCTGCTCGCGATCGATGGCAACGGTGACGTATTGATAGCTCAGGCCGTTCTCGGAGTCGGTGCGCTCGAGGCGGGTGAGTTCGACGCCCTTGGTGGCGCCGGTTTTGCGCCCCTCTTCAGCCAGCGCGGCGGCGCGGGTTTTCACGGCCTCGGCGAACTGGCCGGATTTGGCCACTTCGTCGACCAGGCGCCAATCCACGGCACGCTGGCCACGCACGCCTTCGGACGTGGTGCAGAAGATGTCGGCGCGGTCGTGGCGCACCTTGCGTTTGTCGGTGACCCGGGTGAGGCCGCCGGTGCCGGGCAACACGCCCAGCAGCGGGACTTCAGGCAGCGACACGGACGAAGAGCGATCGTCGATCAGCAGGATGTGATCGCAGGCCAGGGCCAGCTCGTAGCCGCCGCCGGCGCAAGCGCCATTGAGCGCGGCCAGGAAACGCAGCCCCGAGTGGCGGCTGGAGTCTTCGATGCCATTGCGGGTTTCGTTGGTGAACTTGCAGAAGTTCACCTTCCAGGCGTGGCTGGAAAGACCGAGCATGAAAATATTGGCACCGGAACAGAAGATTTTGTCCTTCAGGCTGGTCACCACCACGGAGCTCACTTCAGGATGCTCGAAGCGAATACGCTGCAGGGCATCGTGAAGTTCGATGTCGACGCCGAGGTCGTAGGAATTGAGCTTGAGCTTGTAGCCCGGACGCAATCCGCCCTCTTCGTTTACGTCCATCGCCAGCGTCGCCACGGCGCCATCGAACGATAGCTTCCAATGGCGGTACTGGGATGGGTCGGTGCGATAGTCGACCTTGGGGGCGATGGCGGGGGGGTTTTGGGTCATGGAGTTCCTCTTTCGGCAGGTGTCGACCACATGCAAATTAGTGCATCGTTGTGTTCTAGGCATGCACAATAGTGCAGGTTTTTCGACATGTCAAGCCTTCGATGCCGTACCCGGGTAAACCAGGAGCACCGAGGGCGGCGGGATACCGGAGGCGGCGAGCCCCTCCGGCGCATGCCTCATGGCCGCTCGCCCGAGCGGCTGGAACTCCCCTCCGGCCGAGGCCTCCGGAAGGGATGACAGAGCGTGGCTTGCCGTCCGGCCTCGCGCCGGACCCCGGAGCGCCCGGGCGGGTTAGTAGTTCAGGTTCAACGCCTGGCGCACGCGCTGGCGAAATTCGAGAAAAGAATCCGACAAGGGCCGCACGCCGGTATCGAAGGTGAGATCGGCCTTGGCATAGAACGGCGCGCGTCCGGTGAGGATCAGCTTCAGGTCGTCCATCGCCTCGCGGCTGCCCGACATGGGCCGGAAGTCGCCCTGCTCGATGACCCGCCGCATGTGTTCGTCGGGATCGGCCCGCAGCCACACGGTATAGAAATGCGTGAGCAACAGGTTGAAGCTGGACGTATCGGACACCAGGCCGCCCGGCGTGGCCAGGACGACTTCGTTGCTGCTTTGCATGACCTCTTCGAGGGCGCGCCGCTCGTAGCGGCGATAGGCGCTGGCGCCGTACAGCGAATGGATCTCGGAAATACCGCAACCCGCCAGCCGCTCGATCTCGCGATTGAGCTCGACGAAAGGATACCCGAGATCGTCGGCCAGCATGCGTCCCAACGTGGACTTGCCGGCGCCCCGCAGGCCGATGAGGGCGATGCGATGCTTGCGCACGGCGGTATCGCGCTGGCCGCCGAAGAGCTCGGCGAGGCAGACGTGGGCCCGGTGCAAGTCTGTTTCGGAAAGGCCGACCAGCATGTCGCGCAGCAATAGCCATTCGGGCGTGGAAGTGGTGACATCGCCCACCACCTCGGCCAGGCTGCACCGCAGCGCCGCCGCCAACTGATGCAGGACGAGAATGGTGGCGTTGCCGGCTCCCGACTCCAGGTTGGCCATGTGGCGCTCGGAGATGCCAGCGGCCTGGGCCGTAGCCTTGCGGGTCATGCCGCGCCGCGCGCGCAGGTCTCGGATGCGATCGCCAAGCGCGGTGAGCACTGGATCGCGCTCAGAGGCTTCAGTACGGGTTTCGGCAAGCGCGGCCCCGCTGGCAGCAAGGGATTTCATGAAGGTGGTTTCACCGGATCAAACAGATTGTGTAAGGCCCCGCGGGGCGCCCGGATCCTCAGGGAGGCGGCCGGGCGAACGCTATCGGTCGAAGGCCAGGAGCCCCGCGTGATACTCGCGAAGTCCGGCCGTATGGCCGGGTTCTTCACGCTCATCGGGTTTAGCATGCATAATATTTCATGATCCCGGCGCGCGACAAGGCAGTTGCCGCTTTTTTACCGCCGGGCCGCCCCAAGGTAGCAAAGTCCCCTCGGGGGCAGCGCCGCCACGTGGTGGCAAGCGTGGGGGCTTTTTTTAACGCCGGGCCGCCCCAAGGTAAAAACGCCCCCTCGGGGGGCAGCGCCGCCACGCAGTGGCAAGCGTGGGGGCTTTTTTTAACGCCGGGCCGCCCCAAGGTAAAAACGCCCCCTCGGGGGCAGCGCCGCCACGTAGTGGCAAGCGTGGGGGCTTTTTTTAGGAGAATCTCTGATGAACGAACGCTTCCAGGCGCAGATGGAGGCCATCACCGCCGCGGTGGCCGGCAAACCACTGAACGACGAACTCCAGGCCTGGCTGAATGAGCATTATGGCCCGGACAGCGACTGGTTCCGCGACACCGAGGCGCTCTGTCGACAAGGGGTGGCCGAGGGCTGGCTGTGCCAGTACGAGGCGGGCGGGCTCCGCTATGGCCGTGCGATCAAGCCCGGCCCCGCCACGGCCGGATTTTCGGTCGACGTGGTAGACATGGAGGACGTCCGCGGACCCCACCACAGCCATCCGAACGGCGAGATCGACCTCGTCATGCCGCAATCCGGCGAGGCGAAGTTCGATCTCACGCCTGCGGGCTGGAAGGTGTACCCACCGGGCAGCGCCCACTACCCCACCGTGCGCGATGGCCGGGCGCTGGTGCTCTATCTGCTGCCCGAAGGCAGTATCCAGTTCACCAAGACCTGACCGTCCGCGTCCGCGAGCATGCCCCGGCCCTGGCGCCGGCGTACGCCACCCGACTCCCGCCGTGCGCCGGCCTCATGCTTTCCGGCCGCGAGCGGCCCGCCGCGCCCCCCGGGGCGCGGCTTCTCCCAACACGAGCCCGACTCTTCCATGACTCAACTGCTTCCCAACTATCTCGCCGGCCAATGGCAGACCGGCACCGATGCCGGCACCACCTTGCGCGATCCGGTACTCGGCACCGATCTCGTGCGCGTCTCCAGCGCCGGCCTCGATCTGGCCGCCGGCTTCGACCATGCCCGCCGCGTTGGCGGCCCCGCCCTGCGCGCGTTGAGCTATGCCCAGCGGGCGGCGCTGCTGGGCCGCGTAGCCGAGGTGCTGCAAGCCAACCGCGACGCCTATTTCGAGATCGCCACCGCCAACTCCGGCACCACCCAGACCGACTCCGCGATCGACATCGATGGCGGAATCTTTACGCTGTCGTACTACGCCCGCCAGGGGCAAAAGCTCGGCGACGGCCACTATCTGCCCGACGGCGACGACGTCCGCCTGGCCAAGGACGAAGCCTTCCAGACCCGTCATATCCAGACCCCGCTGCGCGGCGTTGCCCTGTTTATCAATGCCTTCAACTTCCCGTCGTGGGGGCTGTGGGAAAAAGCCGCCCCCGCCCTGCTCTCGGGCGTACCGGTCGTCATCAAGCCCGCCACCGCCACCGCCTGGCTCACGCAGCGCATGGTGGCCGACGTGATCGAAGCCGGCATCCTGCCGCCGGGCGCCCTGTCCATCGTTTGCGGCAGCCCCGCCGGGCTGCTCGAGGCCGTGGCCGGCTTCGACCTGGTGTCGTTCACCGGCTCGACGGATACCGCCGCCACCATCCGCATGAACGACAACGTGGCGCGTCAGCACGTGCGCATCAACGCCGAAGCCGATAGCCTGAACAGCGCGATCCTGGGTCCCGATGCCACGCCCGGCACGCCCGCCTTCGATCTTCTGGTCAAAGAGGTGGTGCGCGAAATGACCGGCAAGGCTGGCCAGAAATGCACGGCCATCCGCCGTATTTTCGTGCCCGAGTCGGTGGCCGACGCCGCGGCCGAGGCAATCGCCGCACAGCTCGCCCGTATCAAGGTAGGTAATCCGCGCAACCCCGAGGTACGCATGGGCTCGCTGGCCAGCCATGCGCAACAGCGCAGCGTGCTCGAAGGCCTCGCTGTTCTGCAACGCGACGCCGAGACCGTTTACGCCGGCAATCCCGCCGATCTGATCGACGCCAGCGCCGACGTTGGCGCCTTCGTCATGCCGCACCTGCTGCGGGTGCGCGATGCCGACACCAACCAGACGGTCCACGATCACGAAGTGTTCGGGCCGGTGGCCACCCTCGTGCCCTATCGCGACGAAGCCCATGCCGTCGCCCTGGCGCAGCGCGGCCTGGGTTCACTGGTGAGCTCGCTGTATGGCGACGACCCGCAGTGGCTGGGTCGCATGGCGGTGGCGCTGGCCGACACCCATGGCCGCGTGCATGTGATTACGCCGGCTGTCGGCAAAACCCATACCGGTCACGGCAACGTGATGCCGATGTCGGTGCATGGCGGGCCGGGCCGCGCCGGCGGCGGCGAGGAACTGGGCGGAATGCGCGCGCTGGCGCTGTATCACCGGCGCACTGCGGTGCAGGCGCATACCGACGTGCTGGGCGCTTTGCCCGCCTGAGCCAGGCGAGCGCACCCGAACACTGTCCGCAAAAAGGGGACGCTCGCTACCGCCCCCCTCCCGCTCTCTCGCCGGCCACACAAAAAGGCCGCCACGCTTGCCGCTAACGCGGCGGCGCTGCCCCCAAAGGGGGCCTTTTGCCTTGGGGCGGCCCGGTGGCAAAAAAAGCTGGCCGGACGGGATGCGCGCCAGATTGGCGCCTCAGGGTTCGTCGGTGAGGCCACGCGGACGATCGGCTTCGTCGCCACTGTGGCGACGGTCGCGATGCAGCGCGGCACGTACGATGAGGATGCTGGTAACAGGCGCCGTGATGAAGATGAACAGGCCGATCAGGATTTCGTGCAGTACCGGGCGGCCGTAGGCCAGCGAAAACGCCAGCATCGAGGCCGCCACGATCAGCCAGGTGCCCATGGTGGCGCCCAGCGTGGGCGCGTGAATGCGCTGGAAGAACTGGCGAAAACGCAACAATCCATAGGCGCCGATGAAGGTCAGCAAGGCGCCGACGACCACCAGCACCGACACCAGAATCTCGACCCAGAGCGGCAAATGCTGCATGGTCTCGCTCATTCGATGACCTCGCCACGCAGCAGGAACTTGGCCATCGCCACCGAACCGGCGAAGCCGAGCAGGGCGATGAGCAAGGCCACTTCGAAATACAGATGATGGCCGAAGCGGATGCCCAGCAGCAGCAGGATCAGCATGCAACTGACATAGATCGAGTCGAGGGCCACCAGACGATCCTGGGCGGTGGGGCCGCGCAGGAGTCGGATGGCGGCGAACAGGACGGCCAGGGCCAGCAGCACCAGGCCAACGGCGATGGCAGTGGGCAGGATCATGTCGGCATATCCTCATGACGGGGTTTGGCAGCCTCGGGGTACTCGAAGATCTCGATGAGCAGGCTTTCGTAACGATCCTTGATGATGGAAACCCATTCGTTTTCATCTTGCAGGTCGAGCACGTGCAGGGTAAGGATGCGACCGTCTTCGGTGAGACCACCCCACACCGTGCCGGGACAACCCGTCACGATGCAGGATAGGGCCGCCAGCCCATAGGGGTGCCGCATATCGAGCGGGATCTCCATGAAGCCCGAAAAACGGTGCAGTTCGCGCTTGCCCAGAATGATGCGGGCGACCGCGAGGTTCGACATGAGAATGTCAATGGCGACCCTCACCGCCAGGCGCACGATCGCCCCGGGACGCCGCACCACCACGGCGTAGGGAATCAGGCTCTGGCTGAAATACGGCAGGCCCCAGGCCAGGAAGGCCCCGAGCAGCCATTGACCTGGCTCGACCGACTGGTTGAGCAGCAGCCACATGATCAACAGGCACAATGATAGCCATGGAGCGGGCATCCAGCGGCGGCGTTTCATGGTAGCTCCTCTTGCCCCGGCCGCTCGGCCGGCGAACCCTGTTGCGGCGGCGGCACGGCCGTTTTGGCGATGACCGCCCGGCTGTAGTGCTCGGGCTGGTACAACTGCTCGGCGGTGGCGCCAAGATAGGCGGTGGCCGGGCCCGCTCCCACGGTGAGGGCGACCGCCACCAGGATCAGCGCGGCCACGGGCCCGGCCTCGCCCAGATACAGCCGTGGCGACGCCAGTTCGGCGGGCGCCCAGAACACGCGGATGCCGGCGCGCGACATCGATAACAAGGCGGCCAGGCTGGAGATGAACAGCAGCGCGATCAGGATCCAGGCCGGCGTCGCCATCACCACCGTTTGCTGTCCCACTTCGAGTACGGATGCCAGCAGCGCGAACTTCGACAGGAAGCCCACCAGCGGCGGCAGGCCAGCCACGATCAGGCAGGCAATGACGAAGGTCAGACCCAGAAAGGCCATGCCCATGGGAATGGGCTTGCCCACTTCGTCGACTTCCGGCACCTCGGCGCGGTCGACCGCGCCCTCGGCCTGGAAGGCTTCCAGGGTGAGGGCCAGCACGTTGGCGCCGAAGGTGCGCGTCCGTTCGAGCAGCTCAACCAGGAGGAACAGCGCGGCACACGCCAGGGTGGCGGCCACCAGGTAGTACAGCGCGCTGGCGGTAATGTAGGGATCCTCGAAGCCGATCGCCGCCAGCAGCGTGCCCGACGAGACGATCAGGCTGTAGCCCGCCAGCCGATTGAGCTCTTGCGAGGCCAACAGGCCAACGGTGCCGATGAGCAGGGTGATCATGCCGCCGTACAGCAGCCATTCGTCGCCGAAATCGGGAGCGCCCGCCGACAACAGCAGCCAGATCCGCAGCACGGCGTATACGCCGACCTTGCTGAGCACCGCGAAAATGGCCGCGACCGGCGGGGTGGCCGCGGTATACGCGGGCACCAGCCAGAAATTGAGCGGCCAGATCGCGCTTTTGGTGAGGAAGGCCACCGCCAGCACGGCGGCGCCGGCCTCGAGCAAGGGACGATCCTGGGCCGACACGCTGCTGACCTTGGCCGCGAGGTCGGCCAGGTTGAGCGTTCCCATCACGCCGTAGATAAGGGCGATGCCGATGAGGAACAGCGATGCCCCCACCGTGTTAATCACGATGTAGTGCAGGCCGGCCTTCACGCGGTCGGGCCCCGAACCATGCAGGACCAGGCCGTACGAGGCGGCCAGCATGATCTCGAAGAAGACGAACAGATTGAACAGGTCGCCCGTGAGGAAGGCGCCATTGATCCCCATCAGCATGAGCTGGAACAGGGGATGGAAATGCACGCCCGCGCGATCCCAGCGCACCGAGGCGTAGACCAGCACCGTGAGCCCCAGCACGGCGGCCAACGCCAGCATCAGTGCGCTGAGATGATCGGCGACCAGCATGATGCCGTAGGGCGCCGGCCAATTGGACACCTGATACACCAGGATGCCCGCGCCCGTGGCGAACTGCCACACCAGCCATGACGCCACGGCCACCAGCCCCAGGCACGACGCCACCCCCAGGGCAATCTGCGTATTCCGCTTTTGGACGAACAGCATGATCGCGCCCAGGATCATGGGCAACACGATCGGAACGACCAGGAGATGGTCCTGCAGCGTCATACCTCCGGCTCCTTGCCATCGACGTGATCGGTTCCGGTGAGCCCCCGCGAGGCGAGCAACACCACGAGAAAGAGAGAAGTCATGGCAAAGCTGATGACAATGGCGGTGAGGACCAGGGCCTGCGGCAGGGGGTCGTCGTACTGCAACAGGCTGGCGAAGCGGTCGGCCTCTTTGATGGGCGCCTGGTCGATCGCCAGCCGCCCCATGGCGAAGATGAACAAGTTGACGGCATACGACACGAACGACAGGCCGAGGATGACCTGATAGGTTCGAGGCCGCAGCAATAGCCAGACGCCAACGCCGGTCAGCAGGCCGATGGCCAGGGCGAGTATGAGTTCCATCAGGCCTCCATGCCGCGCGGAGCGGCCTCTGCTTCCGCCGCCACGGCGACCGCGCGCTGCGCCCGGACGGACTGGTGGGCGAGTGCGGTGAGCGTCAGCAGGGTCGAGCCCACGACCACGGCGAACACGCCGAGGTCGAAGAACAAGGCGCTGGCCAGCGGGACTTCGCCCAGGATGGGCAGGACGGGATGCGCGGTGTGGGAGGTGAGGAAGGGGTAACCGAAAAACCAGGCCCCGATTCCGGTACCGCCCGCCAGCAACAGGCCGGTGCCCATCCAGCGCAGCGGTGGCAGCCGCAGGTTTTTCTCGACCCACAACGTGCCGCCCACCATGTACTGCAGAATGAACGCCACCGCGGTGATCAGGCCGGCGACAAAACCGCCGCCGGGCAAATTGTGGCCTCGCAGCAACATATAGATGCCCACCAGCAACAAAATCGGCAGCAGCAGGCGGGCGAGCACCGCGGCCACCCGCAGGTAGCTCGGCTGCGCCGCATCCTCGCCGGGTGCGGGGACCGCGGCCTTGTCGATCAGGAACGTTTGCTGCTGCAGCGGGATCTCCAGGCTTTCGGGCGCGGGGCGGAAGCGGCGCAGCAAGGCGAAGACCGCCAGGGCCACGATGGCCAGCACCGTGATTTCACCCATGGTGTCGAAACCCCGGAAGTCGACGAGGATCACATTGACGACGTTGGTGCCGCCGCCCTCGGATTCGGCACGGGCGAGGAAGTACGGCGAAATGCTCTGCGGAAAATCGCGGGTCAGGATGGCGTAGGCCAGTACAGTCATGCCCACGCCGGCGAGGATCGCCATCAGCAGATCCCGCATCCGTCGCGTCACGCGCCGGGCCACGCCCGCCCCGATCTCGGCATCGCGCCGCAGAATGGGCAGCCAGCGCAGGCCGAGCAGGATCAGCACCATGGTCACGACCTCGACCATCAATTGGGTGAGCGCGAGGTCGGGCGCCGAGAACCAGACGAACGTAATGCAGGTGATCAAGCCGGCGCCGCCCATCAGCATGAGCGCGGCCAGTCGATGGAAGCGCGCCTGCCAGGCCGCGCCCAGCGCGCACGCCGCCCCCACCAGCCACAACAGGACGAACGCCGGTTCGATGGGAGTGATGGGCACCGAACCCATCTGCAGGGGCCGGACCAGGAAAGGATAGCCGCCGACGAACAAGGCCATCCCGATCAGCCACAGCAGCTGCGGCTGCAGGCGCCGCGTATCGAGCACGCGAAGCAAAGCCTCGGCGCTGCCTCCCAGCCAATTGAGCGCCGCCTCGAAGGTGCTGCGGCCATCGAGGCGATAGATGAGCGGTACGTAATCGAGCGTGCCGATCTTGAGGTAGCGATGCAAAGCCTTGAACAACAGCCAGCCGCCGATCAGGGCGATGACGCTCATCAGGAGCGGAAGATTGAAACCGTGCCAGACGGAAAGCGTGAACGATGGCAGTTCGGCTCCGAATACCGGCGCGGCAGCCACTTCGAGCATGCTTTGTACCGTAAGCCCCGGCACGATGCCTATGACCAGGCAGGCCACCACCAGCCACTCGATGGGCGCCCGCATCCAGCGCGGCGGCTCATGCGGCTCGCGCGGCAGGTCGGCGGGCTGCGGACCGAAGAAGACATCGACGATGAAGCGCAGCGAATAGGTAACACCGAACACGCCCGCCAGCGTGGCGAGCGCCGGAATCGCGAATTGGACCCAATCGTTGCCATGGACCGCCACCGCCTCGGCAAAGAACATCTCTTTGGAGAGAAAGCCATTGAGCAGGGGTACGCCGGCCATCGCGGCGCTGGCCACCATGGCCAGGGTGGCCGTGATCGGCATCGCGCGATAGAGGCCTCCCAGCCGCCGGAGATCGCGCGTGCCGGTTTCGTGGTCGATGACCCCCGCGGCCATGAACAGCGAGGCCTTGAAGATCGCGTGATTGAAAATGTGGAAAACCGCCGCCACGACGCCCAGTGCGCTGTTGAGCCCCAGCAGCATGGTGATCAGTCCCAGTTGGCTGATGGTGGAATAGGCCAGCAAGCCCTTGAGATCCTGCTGGAACATGGCCGTATAGGCGCCCAGCAGGAGGGTGATCAGCCCTACCCCGCCCACCAGCCAGGCCCATTCGGACGTTCCCGCGAGCACGGGCCAGAGCCTGGCCATCAGGAATACCCCGGCCTTGACCATGGTGGCCGAATGCAGATAGGCCGACACCGGGGTGGGCGCGGCCATTGCCCGCGGCAGCCAGAAATGAAACGGAAACTGGGCGCTTTTGGTAAAGGCGCCGAGCAAAACGAGGATCAGAATGGTGAGGTACCACGGATGATCGCGAATCGCCGAGCCCGCCGCCAGGACGTCATCGAGCTGATAGCTGCCCACCACCTGGCCGATCATCAGCACCCCGGCGAACAGCGCCAGGCCGCCGGTACCCGTGATGATCAGCGCCATCCTGGCGCCACGCCGGGCTTCGGAATTGTGGTGCCAATAGCCGATGAGCATGAACGACACCAGGCTGGTGAGCTCCCAGAACATCACCAATTGGATGAGGTTGTTGGATAACACCAGGCCCAGCATCGCGCCCATGAACGCCAGGAGAAAGGCGAAGAAGCGGGGCACCGGATCTTGCGGCGACATGTAATAGCGCGCATACAGCACCACCAGCAACCCTATGGCCAATACCAGAAAGGCGAACAGCCAGGCGAAGCCATCCATCCGCAGCCCGAAGTTGACCCCCAGTTCGGGCATCCAGGCCACCTGCCATTGCAACACGTGCCCATTGGCCACGGTGGGATAGGCCAGCAAAACGATCACCAGGCCGACGAGGGCAATGCCCCCGGCGAGCCAGGCTTCTGCGTTCCGGGCGTTGGCGGGCAATAAACCGGCGACCAAGCTGCCAGCGAATGGCAGCAAAAGCAAGAGGAACAGAGTCATGGGGGTACGGCGGAGGGTCAGGAGCGCGGAAGCGCTAACGATAATACCTGGATTCAGTTGGCGTCGTAGTTGCGACAAGCAGACATTGAAGTGGTTTCTTGTAGCAAAAAAGAGACAAATCGTCCAGAAAAAGTTACGTTTCGATTGCATGGGAAGTGCCGTACATCGTGTCCTCATCGCTCGCAAATGCCGGACAAGTCCCGCCAACGCCGCCCCGCGCCCACCCCCGCGAGGCGACCGAAAACCGCGCCAGGCCTGGCTACGGGACTGGCAAGAAGGCGCGCCGCCTCCGTATAATAGTGGGCTTTGCTCACGATCGGCCCCGGGAATGCGCTCTCCGGATCTTCGCCCTTCGTGTTGCCTATACGCCACGCCCATCGTTGGGCCGCGGCGCCCTTTCTCCCGGCAACGGGGACCCCGGAGTTTGGTCTTTGGAATACGGCTTGCGTTATCGGCATGGCCGCGCGGCGCGCCATAGGGCGGCCCTGCAGATCTGGTTATCGCGGTTCTTGCCCAGCCGCCTTCATGCCTCTCCTCGCGAACGCGTCTTTGGCAGCCTAGGGGCGGGCCTCGGCATTCTGGGCACCGCCGGCATCAGCCAGCTCGCCTGGGGCGCGCCCGAAGCGTGGTTCATGGCGCCGATGGGCGCCGTCGCCATCCTGCTGTTCGCGGTGCCCTCCAGCCAGCTGGCGCAGCCCTGGCCCACCCTGGCCGGAAATCTGATGGCCGCCCTGATCGGCGTGCTCTGCGCCCGCCATATCGGATCGCCCTGGCTGGCCGGCGCCTGCGCCCTCACACTCTCCCTGGCCTTCATGTTCGCCTTTCACTGCCTACACCCGCCCGCCGGGGGCGTGGCGCTGATGGCCGTATTCGGTGGGGAGCCGGTTCGCGAGCTGGGTTTCGGCTTCGTGTGGTGGCCGGTGGGCGTCAGCGTCCTGCTCATGCTCGCCGTGGCCCTGGCGTTCAATGTGCTGACCCGGCGCAACTACCCCACCCGGCAACGGCCGGCCCCCAATCTGCACCAGACCCGCGACCTGCCGGCTGGCGAACGCGTGGGGCCGTCCGCCAGCGACCTGGAGCGCTCTTTGGAAGAGCACGCCCAGGTGCTGGATATCAGCCTGTCCGATCTGCAGACCATCGTCCAGGCCGCCGAGGTTCGGGCCCATCAGCGCCGGCTGGGAGAGTTGCGCTGCCGCGACGTGATGTCGCGCGACCTGATCGGCGTGGCCCCGGACAGCCTGGTGGGTGACGCCTGGTCGCGCCTGGTCCACCACCGCTTCCGGGCCATGCCCGTGATCCGCGACGACGGCACCCTGGCCGGCATCGTTTCGTTGCGCGATTTCCTCAATGCCGCCCAGCCCGGCGCCGAACAGCAGCCGCCGTGCTGGGCCGCCGAATACCGTGTGCGCGACATCATGACCTCGCAAGTCCAGACCGCCCATCCCGAGCAGCCGATCGCCGAGCTGGTGCCCTGGCTGGGGGGCGGCGGCCTGCACCAGGTTCCCGTGGTCGACCAGGAAGAAGTGGTCGGTATCGTCTCGCAATCCGACCTGGTTGCCGCCCTCTTCGAACAAGGCTTGCGGCGGTCTCAGTAGATACCCGCGGTACCAACAAACAATGCTTGACACACCGTGATTTTGGCCCCATAGTGCGGTGCAAGATTTTCAAGTGTAGTGAAGTGAGCACCGCAGACACCTACTCCCGGTCTCGCGAGTCCTGCTGTCAATTCCTTGATTGTCTGTTCACCGGGTGCTTCACCCAATTTAGTTCATCATCCGAGTATTAAGGAAAACGCAGTATGGAAACCGGTACCGTCAAGTGGTTCAACGCTGAGAAAGGTTTTGGCTTCATCGTTCCGGACGCAGGCGGCAAGGATCTCTTCGCCCACTTCTCCGAAATCCAGGGCAATGGCTATCGCACTCTGGAAGAAAACCAGCGCGTGAGCTACGTTGCCGGTCAGGGCCCCAAGGGTCCCCAGGCCACCAAGATCACTCCGCTCTGATCCCTGCTTGCCGTCGGCTTCGGGCCGATGCGCAATGCAAAAAACCCCCGCGGCGCGGGGGTTTTTTTATACCGACGGCCGGCGCCGCCGCTTGGGCATGCTCAATCCAGGGGCTTGAATCCCGTTTCCTGGACGATACGGCCCCATTCCTCGCGCTCCCCGGCCTGGATCTCCACCAATTGCCCGGGTGTGCTGGGCGCGGCGCTCAAACCTATGGTGGCAAAACGCTCGATTATTTCGGGCTTCTTCAGCGCGGCCTCGAGATTGGCGTTGAGTTCGGCTACCTGCGCCGGATCCATACCCGCCGGCCCGTAGATGGCATACCAGCCATCGAGAACGAAGTCGATGCCTATCTCCCGCATGGTGGGGTACGCCGGCAGGAGCGGCGAACGCTCCTCGCCACTGGTGGCGAGAATCTGCAAACGCCCCGCCTTGGCCATCGGCAGGGCATCCGCCGCCGGCATGAAGCCCAGAGGCACTACCCCCGCCACGATGTCATTGACGGTAAGGGCCGAACCCTTGTAGGGAACGTTGGTCATCTCGATCCCAAGGCGCTGCGCCACGGCCTCGCCGATGAAGTGCGGAATGGTACCGGTGCCGGGCGAGCCGAAACTGGCCGCGCCGGGGTTCTTCTTGGCCCATGCCACGAGATCGGCACCGGTTTTCACCGGCACCTGGTTGCCCGCCACCAGAACGTAGTCCACCGTGGCGACGCGACCGATGGGGGTGAAGTCCGTCGCCGGATCGAAGCCCAGTTGCTTGAACAAATGGGGAAACAGCGTCATGGGGCCGTGCGGCACCAGCATCAGCGTGCGGCCGTCGGGCTTGGCCCGCTGCGTGTGGCCCACCGCCAGGCGGCCGGCCGCGCCGGTCCGGTTCTCGACGATGACGTTGCGGCCCGTGGCCTGTTGCAATTGCTCGGCCATCAGGCGCGCGCTGGCGTCCACCGAACCGCCGGCGGCAAAGCCGACAACGAGGGTGGTGGTATCCGATTGCGCCAGAACCGGCCCGCTGGCGACGGCGCACGAGGCGGCGACAGCCATGCCCGCCAGGAATTTGCGTGTAATTCTCATTGCGTTCTCCTCCTTAAAAGTCCAGATGGCGGTTGGCGCCCCGTACCAGCGGCCCCGCCCGCTTTCGTTCAGGCCACGCCCATGCGGCGGGCCATTCTTTCGCGCCATTGCGCCCTCGGCTCGAAGCCCGGCAATTGCCGGGCGTGGGCCTCCAGCGACGCCATCAGCGTGGCGTCGTCCTGTTCGAAATCCACTGGCACCCGCATCGGCTGATCCACGTACCAGGGCAGGTCGAGATACAGCTCCAGCCGGTTGCCCTCGGGATCGGGCGCGTAGACCGACACCGCGTTGCCGTGGGTGACGGGACGGATCTCGGGCAGGCCGAAAGCCACCAGGCGGCGATGCATCTCGCGCAACGTGGCCAAGCTGTCGGCCTTGAGCGAGATTTGGTTGATCGGATTGTGCTCGAGATGGGCCGGACGCCCCGACACCAGCACGATCTGGTGGTGTTCGTCGGGATCCCGGCTGAGGAACACCAAATCCATCATGCCGTTGGGGCCGGATAGCTGGCCTCGATCGGTGACGGTGAACTCGAGCACCTTCGAGTAGAAATCCTCCATCGCCGCCATGTCGCGGACGGTAAAACCCATATGACTGAAACTCAAACCTGGACGCATGTCGTTCTCTCTGAAGAGGATTCGTGAAAATGGCCAACGAGATCGCCCTCGCCGGGATTATGACGCCACTCCGCCACGCGCTTGGGACGGCCCGGCGCGCCGGATGCACTGCCCTCCAGTCGCTGCGCGACTGCCTCCCCGGGGGAGGCTTCGCGCTTGGGACGGCCCGGCGCGCTGGATGCACTGCCCTCCAGTCGCTGCGCGACTGCCTCCCCGAGGGAGGCTTCGCGCTTGGGACGGCCCGGCGCGTTGAGGGTGCCCTCCAGTCGCTGCGCGACTGCCTCCCCGAGGGAGGCTTCGCGCTTGGGGCGGCCCGGCGCGCTCAGGCAATGGCGGGCAGCCAGCGCTCGAGCGCCGGGAGCTCGGCCGCGCCGGCCACCGCTTGGGCGACATAACGGTCGGGACGCACCAGCACGGCCTGGACGCCGGCGTTTTCCATCCAGGCCCGGGCGTGGTCGTCGGCGGCCACGCGGCAAGCGATCCTGCCTCCGGCCCAGGCCTGGCCCGCCGCCGCCAACGCAGGCGCGAGCCACAGCACCGGCGAGTAGCCCAGCCCATCGTCGCTGCGCTCGCCATCCACCAGCAAAGGCTGCGGCGCCAGGGTACCCGAGATGCCGTCGCCCTGATGAGCGCCCGGCCCCAGGGTCGGCTGCGGCACGACGAATTGTTCGGGATCGGCCGCCATGGCGAGGTCGCGGCGGCGAGCGACTTCGGGATCCATGGTTTGGATCACCGAGCCCAGGCGCACGGCGGTTTGGATGAACTCGCGGACATGCGGCGCACGCTCCGACTCGTAGGTGTCGAGCAACGCCTCGCTGGCGCGCCCCTGCACGACGTCGGCCAGCTTCCAGGCCAGATTGGCGGCGTCGCGGATGCCGGCACACATGCCTTGACCGAGGAAGGGCGGCGTTTGGTGGGCGGCATCGCCGGCGATCAAGAGGCGGTTGCGGCGCCAGCCGCGAGCCACCACGGAGTGGAAGGTATAGACGGCGTGGCGCTCCAGGTCGGCATCCTCGGGCGTGATCCAGCGCTCCAGCAACTGCCAGATGCGGTCCGGCCGGGTTTGCTCGGCCACCTCCTCGTGCGGCAACAGCATGAGCTCCCACCGGCGGCGCACGCCGACTCCACGGACATACGTGGCCGGTCGCGCGGGGTCGCAGTACTGGATGCTGTCGTCGCCGAGATCGGGACGGGGACGCTTGAGCAAGGCATCGATCACCAGCCAGCGCTCGTGTGATTGGAGATCGTCGAGTTCGGCACCGATCAAGCGGCGCACCAGCGACCGGGCGCCATCGCACCCCACGACGTAAGCGACGCGCGCCTGGTGCAATCGGCCGTTGCGCATGTCTTCGTAGCGCACCTGGACGTGATCGTCAGCTTCTTGCAGGGCAAAGACTTCGTGGCGAAGCAAGACCCGCGCCTCGGGCCGCTCGGCCAGCCGGGCGCGCAGGATTTCTTCGAGCCTCGGTTGATGAAAGCGATAACTGGCGTACCAGCCCTGCGGCCCCGGCTCCAGCGGCCGCTGCCAATCGATCAGCAGTTGCCCTTGCGGACTGACGAAGCGCATGCCGAAGATGGGGATGACCTCGGGCTCCAGCGCCCGGGCCACGCCGGCGGCCTGGAATACCCGCATGCATTCGCCATCGAAATGCACCGCTCGCGGCAGGCGATAGATCTCGGCTTCGCGCTCGAGGACCAGTACCCGCACGCCACGATTGACCAGCAAATTGGCCAGGGTGGCGCCCACCGGCCCATAGCCTACGATGGCGACGTCGTAATCCAGCGCGGCCTTGCGGTGATCCGGGCCGACAACAGACAGGGATGACATTTCCAACCTTGAACTGAAAATTTTCTTGTTATTTGAGATTAAATTACAATATTAACCTCATTCAATCAGGGAAAACCATGAATTCATCGTGCCCGAAACTTGCATCTATCGGTGTCCGACCCCATCCTTCCGGCATTCCGAACCCGCCTTCATCGCCATGAACGACACTGCCACCCGTCACATCATCTGCCCGGCCTGCCAGGCCAAGAACCGCGTCCCGCTCTCCCGCCTCGGCGAGCAACCCATTTGCGGCAAATGCCAGGCCCCCCTGTTCATGGGCAAGCCCATCGATGCCACCACCGCCACCTGGGAGCGCCACTTGCAGAGCGAGCTGCCCCTGCTGGTGGATTTCTGGGCGCCCTGGTGCGGGCCGTGCCGCATGATGGCCCCCGAATTCGTGCGCGCGGCCGGTCTGCTCGAACCGGAGTTCCGGCTGCTCAAGGTCGATACCGAAGCCGAACCGGCGCTGGGCCAGCGCTACGGCATCCGCAGCATCCCGACGCTGGCGCTGTTCGCCAACGGCCGCGAGGTCGCCCGTCAGGCCGGCGCCATGCAAGCGGCCGGCATCGCCGCCTGGGCCCGCCAGGCCGTGCGCTGAGTTTTTTTATCGCCGGGCCGCCCCATGGCGGGACAGCCTTCTTGGGGCAGCGCCGCCACGTAGTGGCAAGCGTTGGGGCTTTTTCCGGCCTGCAGAGGTACCACCGGGCACCCTGATCAGGATCTCGTCTTTTCCCTGTGCTATGATCCGCCCCGTCATTGGGGAGTAGCCGCTTCCACCTCCCGGAAGGTTGCCGTCAACACGCTTGGAGCCAGCCGCATCGCTTGGCGCCATGGCGGCAACAGCCCATCAGCCTGGCAAGACCTTTGACCACACTCCCCGGCCTCGGCCGGCGGGCGAGTGTGGTCATTCGTCATCTTCCGGCCGGGGAATATTCGTGGAAGCCTTCCTCGTTTCAACCGGTGTCGTGGCCCTCGCCGAAATCGGCGATAAAACCCAACTGCTCGCCTTTCTCCTGGCCGCCCGCTGGCGCCGGCCGCTGCCCATCCTGGCCGGCATCCTGGCCGCAACCTTGGTCAACCATGCCCTTGCGGGCGCCCTGGGCGCCTGGCTGACCACCTGGCTGGCCCCCGACACCCTCCGCTGGATTCTGGGCTTCGGCTTCCTCGCGATGGCGGTATGGATCCTTATCCCCGACAAGATCGACGATACCGCTCCCACCGCCGGCCGGTTCGGCGTGTTCGGCACGACGCTGGTCGTCTTCTTCCTGGCGGAGATGGGGGATAAAACCCAGATCGCGACCGTTGCCCTGGCGGCGCAATACCAGGCCTTTCTCGCAGTGGTGGTCGGCACGACGCTGGGCATGATGATCGCCAATACGCCCGCCGTCCTGGTGGGCGGCCGGCTTGCCCAGCACATGCCGGTACGCCTGGTGCATGGCATCGCCGCCTGTATTTTCGCGCTCCTCGGGCTGGCCACTCTGCTGAGGGCCGACCGCCTGCTGGCTCTGTGGTAGCCAAAGCGCCCAGGCGGTTGACGGATTAGAATCGAAAATGGGGCCTGAGGCGTCCTCAGGCTTGCCCCGCCCGTTAGCACGGTTGCCCTTGACCCAGATCAACAGTCGTCGCGGCGAAGTTCGCTAACATGATAACGATTGGCGGGATATACTGCGATGTCCTCCATCGCGTGCCAATTCCTCCGCGTCGCTTACCGCCTGCCCCCCAAGGTGCCGCCATGAGCCTCTATCAAGTTCAGAAGTTCCTGTTCGAACTCAATCGCAGCACGACGTTCCAGGAGCGCTATCGCCAGGATTTCGAGTCCCTGCTGTCCGATTTCGACCTTACCCCCGACGAACAGCGCGCCCTGCGCGACGAAGACATCGGCCTGCTCTATGTGCTGGGGGTCAACGGCCAGATCCTGATGCACTACGCCGCCTTCCTGGGCGTGGAATGGACCGACTACCTCAATCGCATGCGCAAGGGCGTGGATATCCATGGGCCGGTGCGTGCCGGCGTCTATGCCATGACCACCGATCGCAACGTGGTCGAATAACGCCACCCTTTTTTGCAAAGGTAATGCTATGAGTCTGGTTTACGCTGGCGTCTGCAGCCACGCCCCCGGCATCACCGGCCGGATCGATCGCGTGGCGCCCGAGGTGCGCGCCCAAATGGCCGAAGGCTATGCCCGCATGCGCGACGATATCAAGGCGCTGAACGTCGACGCGCTGATCGTGATCGCCGCCGAGCACTTTGCCAATTTCTTCTTCAACAACATGCCGGTGTTCGCGGTCGGCATGGCCGATCAGTACCACGGCCCGATCGAAGATCCGGAGTGGCTCAAGATCGAGCGTACCCGGGTGCCGGGCAATGCCGAGCTGTCGCGGCGCCTGATCACCGAGCTGATGAAAACCATCGATGTCGCCGTATGTGAAGAATGGCAGTTCGACCACGGCATCATGGTGCCCGTCCATCTGCTCACGCCGGGCTACGATGTGCCGATCATCCCCATGAACCTCAACTGCCAGGCCCCGCCGCTCACGCCGCTGGCCCGGGCCTGGACTTTCGGCGAAGAACTGCGCCGCGCCTGCGATGCCCTGCCCGAACGCATCGCCCTGGTGGGCACCGGCGGCATCTCGCATTGGCCGGCCACCCCCGACTCGGGCAGGATCAACTGGGACTGGGACCGCAAGTTCATGGACGAATGGACGCGCAACGACAAAGCGGCCATGCTGGGCTACACCGACGAGCAGATCTACGAAGAGGCCGGACAAGGCGGCTTCGAGATCCGCACCTTCATCAGCGTGGCGGCCGCCGCCGGCGGTCAAGGCCATGTGCATCTGTGCACGCCGGTGCCGCCCGTGGCCGTGAGCGTCACCGTGGCGTCGATGGATATCGTCTGATCCGGCCGGGGCGGGCGCCCCGCCTCGCACCGGCGCCCGCACACCTTCGTCTCTTGAAGAGCTCCGGCCTGTTGGGCCGAATTTTTCCGCCACCCTTGGCCTCCCCGTGAACGGCGAGGCTTGTGCCTGGGCGCGTGGTCAAGCCCGCTCGAACTCCCGCACCGGCCGGGCACCCTGGCGGGCCGGCCGCACGTCGTGGCCATCGGGCAGCCGGATGGCTTCGGGTTCGTAGGGCCCGACCACACCGCGCACCTCATCACCGGCAACGGTGATACGCTCCATTTTGCGCCGCTGCGGATAGTAATCGTGGGCGGCGTAGTGTTGCACCGAGCGGTTGTCCCACATCACCACCATATCGGGCTCCCACTTCACCCGTAACTGATACTCGGGCACCGTGGCGCGGGCATAGAGATAATTCAACAGCCCTTGGCTTTCGGCCTCGGGCAGGTCGCGGATCGCCACCGTGAACTGGGCGTTGACGAAGATCGAGCGCCTGCCGCTCACCGGGTGGACGCGCACCACGGGATGCCAGGGATTGGGAAAGCGCTTTTCGATGTCGCGCAGCTTGGCCTGGTGCTCGTCGGAAGTCGTGAACAGCGGGCGGAAGGTCTTGAAATCATGCCGCGCCACCATCCCATGGATGTACTGCTTCAGGCGCTCCGACAAACCCGTGTAGGCCGCGTTCATGCTGGAGAACAAAGTATCGCCGCCGTAGGCCGGAACGATCTTGGCCCGCAGGATGGTGGCCATCGGCGGCGCCAGCCGGAAGGTTTCGTCGGAATGCCATTGGTCGGTAAGCGCGGGCGGGTTGTCGGCCGAGTAATCCAGCACGATGACTTCGCGCTTGTCATCGAGGTTGGGCGAAAAGGGATGGACGGAGAGTTCGCCGAATCGTGCACCGAACGCCATTTGCTGCTCTAGCGTGATGTCTTGATTGCGCATAACGATGACTTCGTGGCGCACGAAAGCATCGTGGATGGCGGCGAACTGCTCGTCGCTCAAGGGGCGACGAAGATCCACGCCTCGGATCTCGGCGCCGATATTGCCGTTGAGGCGGACGACCTGGACACCGGCGGCCTCGGTCACGGCTGGCGCGGCGGGAGCTTGCGACATGATCATTCTCCAGTGGAACGAGATGGCCATGAATTGGCCACCACATATTTGCCAGTATCAATTAATTGCTTGACGAAGTCAATAAATTGGCGCATAGAGAACCATGATGTCCGGCGGTTGCCGCGCCCGGTTTTTGTCGCAGGACCGCCCCCCCCTTTGGGGGGCAGCGCCGCCGCTGGCGGCAAGCGTGGGGGCAGTTTTTGTCGCAGGGCCGCCCTAAGGCAAAAAGCCCTCTTTGGGGGCAGCGCCGCCGCTTCAGCGGCAAGCGTGGGGGCAGTTTTCCGAATGCATGGGCCAAGCGGCCGCGCCGAGCCTCTCCCTGCCGCCCGGCGTCCGGCCCGATCCGGAGGCTTCAGCCCCGATGCCGCGCCCCGCGGGCAGTATGGCGCTCGTCCGCGAGCATCAGCTCGGCCTCATCGATGAGCGCGTCCATGGCGGCATGCAGCACTTGCTGCTGCTGCGCATCCAGCCGTGCCATCAGGCGCCGGTCGCGCTCTTCGATGATGGCCTGGATGGCGCGCCCGACTTCTCGGCCTTGATCGGTGAAGGCGATCTCGCGCACGCGGGCGTCGCCAGGATGGACGCTGCGCACCACCAGACCCTTGGCCACCAGCGAGTCGATCGTCCGGGTGGCCACCGCGTTGTCGATGCTGGCTTCGCTGATGAGCTGGGCCAGCGGCATCGGGCCGTCGAGACGCGGCAACATCTCGGCGATCATGCGGCATTGCGTGTTGGTGAGTCCGAAGCGGTCGGCATAGATGAGTGTGGACGCCCGCGTATAGAGCAGGTGAAAACGCCGCATCTGGAAGCTGAAACGCGACTTGAGTTGCCGCAATGCCTGTTGCTCGTCCGCCATAGGAGTTCCGTCGTACCGCCGAGTCCGAAGCTCCGCAACGTACCACGAATCCATTCCGCCGGCGGAACGAAGCCGGAGGATCCGGGACCGGGAAGGAGAGAAACGGCGCGCCTCGGCAGGAGCGAGGGGGGACTCCGGCGCCTCCGCCCCCTGTAGTGTGCGGCGGCGCTCGCGGTGCGGAAGCCGGCCCCGAGGCCGCATGTGCCCCGGGTGAATAGAGTGCCGGTCAGCGCCTGGCCAGCGAATTGGCGACGTGAAAGCCCGAGACCCCGCCCAGGCCGGGCCCGGGGTGGGTGGAGGCGCCGATATGGTAGAGGTTTTTGATTGGCGTGCCGTGGTCTTTCACGCCGCGCAGCGGACGCCAGAACAGGTATTGGTCGATCGTGCACTCGCCCGAGTAGGGATCGCCGCCGACCAGGTTGATATTCATGCTTTCGAGGTCGGCCGGCGACACCAGCTTGCGGCCCAGCGTGGCCTGTTTGAGGTTGGGCGCATGCACGGCCAGCCGATCAAGAATGCGGTCGGCGTAGCGCTCGGTTACCTCGGACGTCCAGCGGCCATCGGCCGGCGCCGCAATTTGGCCGGCGGCATCGCCACGGATCTCGCGCGGGCACTCCGGCAACTGGATCCACAGCACCGCGCCGCCCGCCGGTGCCCGCGAGGGATCCACCGCGCACGGCTGGGCGACGCAAATGGTGCCTTCGGCCGGCAACAGGCCGCGCTCGGCTTCGTTGACCGCGCGCGATACGCCATCGAGGCCAGGCGTGAGATGCAGGTAGAGCACGTCGTTGAGCTTGGGATCGGCCCACTTCAGCGGCTCGGACAAGGCCACGTGGATCTGCATATTGCCTTTGCCGTAGCGATACTCGGCCGCCTGGCGGCGCAGTTCGGCCGGTGCCTTGTCGGCGCCCAGCAGGCGACCGTATAGCTGGGTGGGAGTCACGTTGCACACCACGTGCTTGGCCTTGAACTCGCGGCCGTCGCTGGCGCGCACGCCTTGCGCTTTGCCGCCCGCAACCAGAATCTCGGCCACATCGACGCCGGTTTCAAACGCTCCGCCGGCACGCTCGACGATGGCCCGGAAGGCATCCACCGTACGCGCATTACCGCCCTTGACGAACGGCAGGCCCACGCCTTCGAGGGAAAAGCAGATCACCTGCGCCATCAGGGCGGACATGGGCGACTCCGGGCCCAGGCCGGTATGCAGTACCCAGGGCGCGAGCAAGGCGCGGGAGAGGTCGGACTGAAAACGCCCCCCCAGCCAGGCCCGGGCGCTTTGCGTCGCGGGGCCAAAAAACGACACGGTTTTGTGGGCACCTTGTTTGAGCACACGGCCCAGCATCATTTTGCCGACGCTGGAGCTCCAGAGCTCGTTGCCCAGCAAGGCGAAGATCAATTGAGCGTTGTCTTCGACGAATCTCATGCCCTCGGCGTAGGCCTCGCCGTCTTGGGGATGCAGGGCGGAAAACGCGGCGATGTTCGCGGCGCGGTCGCGGCCCAGCACCAGCGAACGTCCGTCGGGCAACAGCACACCCGTGGGAGTGTCGTTGTTGCCATAGGCAAGGCCGTTGGCATGCAAGGCGTCTTTCAGCTCGGCATAACCCGGCGAGGTCACGAACAAGGGATGCGCCGTGGACATCGTATCGTGCAGATAACCCGGAAGCGTCAGCTCCTCGGTGCGAATGCAGCCGCCCAACACGGATTCGCGTTCGAGCACCAGCACTTTTTTACCGCGCTGCGCCATCACCCCGGCGCACACCAGGGAGTTGATACCACTGCCGACAACGATCGCGTCGTATTGACTCATGGGATATATCTCTTGTTCGGAAGACACGGAAAAAGCGGCTCCGGCGGTGCCGGAGCCCCGGTCCGCCAGCTTGCCCGAGCCCGGCTCCAGCCGCTATCCAGTATGCGCAGAACGCTATCCGCAATCGGCAAGCGCACACCGTCGGGACTCGTGCCCTGCCGGCGGCCCGGTATCGCTGGGGAGCTCGCCGTACCGCTGGCGATAGTAGGCCGAAAAACGGCCGAGATGGCCGAAGCCGAACTCGAGCGCGATGTCGGTGACGCTGCGTTCGGGCTGGCGCTGCAAGAGCTCGCGCGCCGCCTCCAGGCGGCGCTGGCGCAGCCAGGCCATGGGCGCCAGGCCGAAATGGCGCTGGCAAAGCAGGTTGAGCAGGCGCGGGCTGACCCCTGCCGCGGCCGCGAGATCCGCCAGCGTCAAGGATGATCCCAGATGGCTGTCGAGGTAGCGCTCCAGCCGGCTCAGGCGCTCCGCATCGGCCCGCGGCAAGGCCGGCGGCAGGCCGGGCTCGGGGGTACAGGGCAACACCCCCGGCTGGTGCGCCAGCAGGAACAGGGCCATGGCTTGCTCGAACTGCCGCCGCCACAGCGGGTGCACGGTATCGGCTTCGGCCTGTGGCGGGACCAGTAGGCATTGCTGCACCAGCCCCTGCCACACCGGCAACAGGCTCGCGGGCAGCTTGTACGCCGGCGGCAGCGCCAGCGAATCGCCGACGCGCCGCGGCGTCAGGCCGCCGTCTTCGGCGGCCTGGATATGGTTCAGCACCCCTGCCAACAGGCGGTGCGGGAGCTTGACGATGAGCTGTTCGCAATCGCGCTGCCACAACAGCCGCGCCGATCGCTGCGGCGACAGCACCGCGACTTCGCCCGGCGCCACCGGCACCGACACGCCGTCGCTCTCGAAGTGGCTGTGACCGCGCAACGGCATCTGCACCAGGGTGAAGTCGCGGAACGCCTGCGGCCGGATTTCCACCTCGGCGCCGTAGCGCAAGGCCATCAGGGCGATGCCGCCCAGATCGTGGCGAAACAGTGCGGCCTCGACGCTGCCCCGCCCCCAGCGCAGGTCGTGCGGCGTGATGGCGCGCGTGAGCTCGCGTTGCGAGGTGGCGGGCGAACGCGACTGGAACACCGGCTTGCGATACAAGGCCGAGAGATCAAGGGATGGGGTAAAGCCCATGGACGCTTGCGTGAAAGTGGGAGAGGCCCAGGACGTCATACTCTACAAGCAAACCGCGCACCGGGCCACTGCGCGCCGGCTCCGGCGTGACGAAGGTTCCTCTGAAGAGTGGCGGAGCAGCTCCGGCGGAAAGGCTGGGGTTCTTCACGATGCCCGCCGCCGGGAGGCGGCCTGCTTGGAATTTCCGGGAACGTCCCCATCCTTCGATGACAACGAGCAAGCCCCGAGACGGCGCCGGAAGGCGGCTTCCGCGGGGCCATCATGAATCGCGCCGAGCTTGCCCATGCACCGCCACCGCTGGCTTGAAGGGCGACAACGGTAGCCACCTTGAGGGACGATAACGATAGCCACCTGTCGGAAACCGCCTTGAGGCTTTTCAGCCAAAATGGTAGAATATAAGGTTACCGGGAAAGTTACTCAACCATGACTTCACCGACGCCTGCGGCTGCACCCGAACCTGGCCTTCATGATGGCCGCCCCCGGGATGCCTGCCCGGCGCTGGCCTCTTGGCCGCTTCTGAGGCTTTTCCTCGTGATGGGGTCCGCCCCGCTTGAAACCAAACGCGCTGCATCCGTGTCCAAGCCGGACGGAAGCCGCTGTGCCCGTGGCACGGCTGTTCCTCCAGGCTGGCCACTGTCGCGAACTCCTCCGCGGCCCGCGCGCGCCTTTCTTTCCCACCTGCCGCTTCCGGCAGGCCACACCGGTTGAGGAACCATGGCCAATACCCCTTCTACCTCCGCTGACACCACCGATACGCTCGACCCCGTGACCAGCGCCGCGCCGGTGGCCAAGAAGGCCACACGCACGCGTAGCGCCAAAACCGCCACCAAGACCGCCGCCAAAACCGCCAAGACGGCCACCAAGGCGGCGGCCAAGCGCGCCACCGCCAAGGGCGCGGTGCGCACCGCCACGGCCGCCGAGCGCAAGAAAGCCGAGGAGAAGCTTGCCGACCTCATCGTCAAGCCCACCGCCCGCCGCCCCGGCCGGCCCGCCAAAAGCAATCCCGACAACGACTACGACGACGGCCTCGACAACGACGGCGAAGGCGAAGTCATCCCGGATATCAAGATCCCCAAGGGCCGCGGCAAGCGTGGCAAGGGCGATGCCAAGGATCTCATCGCCCGCGGCCCGGTCTCGGCCGAAGAGTACGAAGCCCGCCGCAACAGCCTGAAGCTGCTCATCAAGCTGGGCAAGGATCGCGGCTACCTCACCTACGGCGAGATCAACGACCATCTGCCCGACGATCTTGTCGACGCCGAGGCGATCGACGGCATCATCAGCACCTTCAACGACATGGGCATCTCGGTCTACGACCAGGCGCCCGATGCCGAAACCCTGCTGATGAGCGACAACGCGCCGGTGGCGTCCAACGACGACGACGCCGAGGAAGAAGCCGACGCCGCACTGTCCACCGTCGATTCCGACTTCGGCCGCACCACCGATCCCGTGCGCATGTACATGCGCGAGATGGGCTCGGTCGAACTGCTCACCCGCGAGGGCGAGATCGAGATCGCCAAGCGCATCGAAGACGGCCTCAAGCACATGGTGATGGCCATCTCGGCCTGCCCCACCACGATCGAGCAGATCCTGGCCCACATCGAACGCGTCAAGGCCAAGGAGGCCCAGATCGACGAAGTCGTCGACGGCCTGGTCGACCCCGAAGACGGCGAAGAATACGCCGGCGCCGGCTCGGCCACCGACGACGACGAAGACGACGCCCCGGCCGGCGGCATGACCAGCAAGCAGATCGAGGATCTCCGCGTTCAGGCGCTGGCCAAGTTCGAGATCGTGGCCAAGAATTTCGCGCGCATGCGCGAACTCACCAGCCAGCCCGGGGGCTACAAGTCGCCCGAGTATCTCGCCGCCCAGGATGCCATCCAGAACGAAATGATGGGCATCCGCTTCACCGCCAAGATGGTGGAGAAGCTGGCCGACACGCTGCGCGCCCAGGTCGAGGAAGTCCGCACCATCGAGCGCACCATCCTGCGTACCTGCGTGAACCGCGCCGGCATGCCGCGCACCCACTTCATCCAGGAGTTCCCGGGCAACGAAACCAACCTCGAGTGGGTCGTCGGCGAGGTCGAGGCCAACCACTCCTACTCCGAGACTTTGTCCCGCCAGGTACCGGCCATCCAGGAACTGCAGCAAAAGCTGATCGACCTGCAGCAAACCGTGGTGCTGCCGCTGAAAGACCTGAAGGAAGTCAACAAGCGCATGGCCACCGGCGAGGCCAAGGCCCGCAAGGCCAAGCGCGAGATGACCGAAGCCAACCTGCGCCTGGTGATCTCGATCGCCAAGAAGTACACCAACCGCGGCCTGCAGTTCCTCGATCTCATCCAGGAAGGCAACATCGGCCTGATGAAGGCGGTGGATAAATTCGAATACCGGCGCGGCTACAAGTTCTCCACCTATGCCACGTGGTGGATCCGGCAGGCCATCACCCGTTCGATCGCCGACCAGGCGCGCACCATCCGGATTCCGGTGCACATGATCGAAACCATCAACAAGATGAACCGGATCAACCGCCAGATCCTGCAGGAAACCGGGGTCGAGCCCGACCCCGCCACCCTGGCGGCGAAGATGGACATGCCGGAAGACAAGATCCGCAAGATCCTCAAGATCGCCAAAGAGCCGATCTCGATGGAAACCCCGATCGGCGACGACGACGACAGCCACCTGGGCGACTTCATCGAAGACACCGCCACCCTGGCGCCGTCGGATGCCGCGCTGCACGGCTCGATGCGCGATGTGGTCAAGGAAGTCCTCGACTCGCTCACCCCGCGCGAAGCCAAGGTCCTGCGCATGCGCTTCGGCATCGAAATGAGCACCGATCAAACCCTGGAGGAAGTCGGCAAGCAGTTCGACGTCACCCGCGAGCGGATCCGCCAGATCGAGGCCAAGGCGCTGCGCAAGCTGCGCCACCCCAGCCGGGCCGACAAGCTCAAGAGCTTCCTTGAAGGCGGGCAGTAAGCCGCTCTCGCCAATAAAACGCCCCCGACCTGGTGGGGGCGCATTCACCGGCAAGGCCGCCACGACGAGGGCCTTGCCGGTGTTTTTTGCTTGTCCCAAGAAGGGCCTTGGGCAAGCGGTTTCGTTTATGCGTTTTGCAGCGCCATCGGCCGCCGGATGGTCTTGTACATCACCCAGCCCAGCATCAAAACGATGACCGCCACACAAGCCGCACTGATGGGACGGGTGACAAACACCACCATGTCGCCACGGGACAAGAGCAACGCCCTGCGGAAGTTCTCCTCCACCAAGGGACCCAGGACGAACGCCAGCAGCAGGGGCGCGGGCGGGACGCCCAGACGGCTGAAGGCGTAGCCCAGGATGCCGACGCCCAGCACGACCCAAACGTCGAACAGATTGTTATTGGCGCTATAGACGCCAATGCAAATCAGGAACAAGACGGTGGGATAAATGAAACGATACGGTACGGATAGCAGCTTTACCCACATCCCGATCAAGGGGATGTTGAGAATCATCAGCATCAAGTTGCCAACACCGAAACTCACCAAAAGGCCCCAGAACAGATCGGGATGTTCGGAGATCAATTGGGGACCGGGCTGGATGTTGTGAATCATCAAGGCGCCCAGCATCAGGGCCATGATGGCATCGCCAGGAATGCCCAACGTGAGGGTTGGGATGAAGGCAGTGATAGCGCCGGCGCTATTCGCGGCCTCCGGTCCCGCCACGCCTTCGATGGCGCCCTTGCCAAAGCGTTCGGGCTGCTTGGCCACCTTTTTTTCCAAGGCGTAGGACAGAAACGCCGCCAGCGTCCCGCCCGTTCCCGGCAAAATCCCAAAGAACGAGCCGGCCAAGGCGCCACGGCCAATGGCCGGCATACTCTGGCGTATCTCGCCCTTGGCGGGACGGACGGACCCTCCTTTGATCTTCTTGTTGGTGATGAAGGTGCCTTCGCCCAAGTGCCCGGCATACATGAGCACGTCGGCGATGCCAAAGAGCCCCATGGCCAGCGCGATCAAGGACACGCCGTCCTGAAGCTCGGGGATGCCGAAGGCATAACGGGCAACGCCACTGTTGACGTCCGTCCCCACCACGCCAAAAATCAAGCCGATGAGTACCGCAGCAATGCCTTTAAGGGGAGCGCCGGAAGTCAGGGTGGAGGCCGCAAACAAGCCAAGCAACATCAAGGAAAAGTATTCGGCGGGCCCGAAGAGGAAGGCCGCTTCGGCGAGCGCGGGAGAAAGCAGCATCATCAAGACGATACCGACGACGACCCCTAAAAACGATGCGAACATCGCCATGAACAGGGCGGACCCGCCCCGCCCTTGCTTTGCCATTGGATTGCCGTCCACGCAAACCACGGCGTGCGATACGGTGCCCGGCAAGTTCAGCAAGATCGCGGTTGTCGCGCCGCCAAAGCTGGTTCCGTAATAAATGCCGGCCAGCATCATCACGGCACCCGTAGGGTCCATGCCATAGGTAATTGGCAACAGCATCGAAATGGCCGCAAGCGCACCGATGCCGGGCAGGACGCCGATGACGTTACCGACAAAAACACCAAACAGGGCATAAAGCAGGTTATGCCATGAAAAGGCAGTGGCAATCCCGAGCAGGAGATTATCGATCATGTTTCAACCCCAGCGGAATAGAGGGAACTGCATTTGCAAGCCATAATGAAATATGACAATTGCGGCCAACGTAACGCCCAGCGCCAACAGCGCGGCCGCCTTGATCGATGTAGCCTGGTCAGCCAAGGCAGTAATGAAAATAAGCACAAAGGTGGCAGGAACAAGCCCGACGTAATGACCTAACACGACAAAGGCAACCAGCCCTAGCGTTACCAGCCCCCATACCCTTATCTGGCTCCGGGTTATCGGATGCGACTCAGAGGCTTGCGGTTTTGCGGAAGGCACCATGATCAGCCCGCCGACCAGAGCCAGTAAAACACCGAGCATGACTGGGAAATATCCTGGCCCCATTCTGGCCAGAGTCCCTATCTGGTAGTTAAGACCCTCCCCAATGACTCCGGCCCCTATTAATATCATCAGCAAACCGCAGTAAAGGTCTGATTTATTAAATCGTCTCATAGATCAAGAAATTCTGGTTTATTAAAAATCAGGATTTTCGAGCAAGTCTGGAACTCAAAGGCAATGACTGACTGTCCAGCCCAAGCATCGAAAGCGCAGAGTGTAGGAGGAAACCAGAACCGCAGACATGACATAAAGATTACGGTTTGGACAGATAAGCTTTATTTCCCCGCTTCCCGCGGAACCCAAGGCCTTGCGGGCAGGCCAGGCCAACCCCTGCCCGCCTCCACCCCTGGGCGGCCGCACCAAGGCGAGCCAGCCTGCCCACCGCTTGGAACATAACGGTCTCTGACACGCGAGGCGGCCGGTGGAGACAAGGTTGGTCTAGCGGGCCCATCCATACTTGACCATCGCCTCGACGCCACGGCCTTGCTCAACGTCCGGGCTTGCGCACTCGCGAAAGGTCTGAGACGATCCCAACCGCAGTGGGGACCAAGCCCCCGGGGCGGGAGAACGGCACGCCCCCTCGAGTCTGCATCCCTCGCAACCCACGGTCCGGCCGCAACTCGATTCACCATCCCGCCACGTCCCGGAACCAACAAGAGGATGTGAGATACCCTACCGCTCTTTGTGACAGCACTAGATTGGATAGCGAACAAGAGAATGTGGCACTGCCTGATTATTGAAGACGACCGTGAAAACTCGCGCTACATCGCCAACGCCCTCGTTGAAATGGGCCATTCCGCCGTGATTTGTCATGATGGTGCCTCGGGCCTGCAACGGTCCCTGGATACCGCCTGGGATCTGATCATTCTGGACCGCATGCTGCCGAATGACATTGATGGGCTGACGATTCTCTCCACTATCCGCGCCTTGAAAAAGAAAACACCGGTCTTGGTGTTGAGCGCCCTGGGCAGCGTGGACGACAAAGTCAGCGGCCTGAAGGCCGGTGGCGACGATTATTTGGTCAAGCCCTTTTCGTTTTCAGAACTTGCCGCTCGCATGGAGGCACTGATCCGGCGCTCGCAGTCTGATACCGCGGTGCGTGAAATTCGAGTCGCGGATCTGGTCGTCAATCTGGCATCTCGCAAAGTGGAACGCGCCGGAAAAAACATCTTGCTCCAACCGCGGGAGTTTCGCCTGCTCACCCATTTGATGCTGAATTCCGATAATGTGGTGACGCGCACCATGCTGCTGGAGGCTGTATGGGATTACCGGTTCGATCCCCAGTCAAACGTCATCGACGTTCAGGTCAGCCGGCTACGCCGAAAAATTGACACAGGCTTTTCCGCCCCCTTGATTCACACTATAAGAGGCTCCGGATACATGTGCTCTCTCCAAAAGGCTCCCAGCGATGAGCAGGATGCTACCGAGTGATCTCATTTTTCGGAAAACGCCTTGGGCGACTCTGGGCAAGCATATCGTTCCGGCTTACCCTGAACTATGGTTTGCTGGCCACACTGACGACACTGGTGCTCATTACCTTCATTTACTTCCAGTTCATGAGCGCCTTACGCACGCTGGAATACCGCCAGATCGAGCAGTCAGGTCAACGCCTGGTGGTCGTCTTCGAAGAGGGAGATCGCGAGGAACTTATTACCGCCATCAACCTCACGCTGTCTGATCGGATTGATTCCGAGCGTGAGTTCTACCTGCTCCTGGACGAGCACGGAAATCGTTTAGCCGGAAACCTGGACAGCCTGCCAGACGACGCCATCTGGCACTTAGGGATTCGTGAAGTCAAGATCTTGCAAGACAACAAAGAAGCATTGGGGCACCTCAAGAAAATTCAGCTTTCCGACGGCTCCTTATTGATCGTGGGGCACGACACCCGCGACATGGACGACGTTGCCTCGCTGGCGATGAGCTCGGTGTTGGCGGTGATTTTTTTCGCCATTGCGCTTATTGCCCTTGGCTCCTACATTTTTCGGCGAGAGCTGGAATACCGTATCGCTGACATTCGACGAGTGACGGAGAAAATCGGCACGGGGCAGCTCTCCCAACGCATTGAGCTATCCGGGGTGGATGATGAGTTCAGTTATCTGCATCGCGACATCAATGCCATGCTGGATAGGATCGAAGCCCTGATGAAGGGCGTTCGCCACGTCTCCGACACAATCGCCCATAATTTGCGCACCCCTTTGATGCGGGTGCTCAACCGGCTGCGCACGGCGCAAAGCCCCGGCAAGTCTGCGGAAGAGGTTCTGGAGGCCACCCGATATGCCATCGACGAAATTGATAATTTGAATGCGCTCTTCGGCAAGCTCTTGCATATCGCCGAGATGGAAACCGGCGTGCAGCGCCAGGCTTTCCGTCCTTGCCGGCTCGACACCATCGCCCATGACGTGGTCGAAATGTATGAAGCCTATGCCGAAGAGCTGGGCCTGACTCTGACTCTCGCCACTCCCACCAAAGCCTGGGTTCACTCCGATCCCGACCTGATCGCCAGTGCCTTGGCCAACGTCTTGGACAATGCCATCAAGTACGCGAGTAGCGCCGTCCATCTGACCGTTTCAGGGACCAAGCCTGGCTACGCTTGCATTACCGTCAGGGACGACGGCCCCGGGGTGCCCGCCCATGAAACCCGACACCTCGGACGACACTTCCATCGCATCAACGCCTCTTCGCCGGGGCATGGCCTGGGGCTCGCCAGCGTCTTGGCCATCGTCAGGCTGCATGATGGACAGCTACTGTTTTCTGATGCGGAGCCCGGCCTTCTGGTCACGATATGCCTGCCCTTGGCCAACCACTTCGCCTCCCCAACAGCGCCATAGCGTCCCCTTCACCCTCTCGACGCTGTTATTGAAATGGCGCTTGGCTCCGATATCGTTTGCCCGCCGCCATCGCGCTATGCGACAATAGTCGGCTGTGGGCCGTTAGCTCAGTTGGTTAGAGCAGAGGACTTGAAGGACCGCCGCCTACCCCGCCCAGGCGTATGCCGGGTGGTATGGCGTGGTCCGCTGGGTTGCGCAAGGTAAGTTCGCTCTGCCTTGACGTAGAACTTCTCAAATTCGGTGAACGCTACCGCATGCCCCGCATGCCAGGCCAACGCCGAGCGAAGCTCCCTTCGGGGAGAACGTGTAGAGACTCGACGGGAAGGCCGAAAGGCAAGACAGAGTCCAGACCACGAACCGGAAACGGGCGGCGAAAGCCGAAGTGGTACGCATAATCCTTTGGTCGTTGGTTCGAGCCCAACACGGCCCACCACAGCTTCTTTCGCCACGGCTCAAGGCAAAAGCCCCCTTGGGCTGCGCCGCCGCCCGGCGGCCAGCATGGGGGCGCCGTCCCGCCGCGGGGCCGCCGCGTTAACGGATGGCGGCGACGACCCAGTCGTCGAGGTACTGCCACACACTCCCCACCTCCGAGAAACCCGCGCTGCGCAAGGCGGCCTGATGATAGGCGAGCGAGACCTTGCGCGCGGGGGCCAGCTTGTCTTTCCAGACTTCGGCGCGGGCGATGGCGGCGTCTTCAAATCCGGGAGCCGCGGCGGCCTTGGACCACCAGGTTTCCCAATCGTCCACGCCCTTCGCGAACTCGGCCGCTTGCTGCGCTTTGTCGTCGTCGAGCGCGAGCTGGCGAAAGCTGGGCTGGGCCATGGCATCGTAGAGGAAGTGGTCGCCATTGAGAAAGACACCGCCAGGGCGCACTTTGTCCGCAAGGGCAAGGTACAGCTCGCTCAGCTTGCCCGGCTGCAGCCAATGGAGGGCCGTGGAGCTGATGACGGCGTCGAACATGCCGGGCAATGCCAGCACTTGCTCCGCATGATCCAGATCGACCGTGAGGAGCGAGGTCTTGTCGTCTTCGGCGAAGGCAACGTGGGCCATGCGCAGCAGGATGGGGTCTTTGTCACAGCCGATGATCTCGGCGTCGGGAAATCTTTTTCGTGCCGCCAAGCCGAGCGAGCCCGGCCCGCAGGCCAGATCGAGGATGCGCGGCGTTCGTCCGCAGACTCGCTCTACCGTCGTCAGAATCGTATCGAAACGCAGATCGCGATGCCGGATAAACGCGGTTTGCTGGCGGTCCCAGCTAGCCAAGAGTTCAAGCGCCGTATCGCGATAGGCCGGCGGGGGTGAAACCATTCTGTCCATCCGAGGAATCTCCTGCGTGCAAGTCAAAGAAAAGGTGATAGCTATCCCGAGGCGCCAGGAGCGGCGTGGCGCGCACGCCGTAAACAGCCGCGATGCGATCCGCCCGCAGTACTTGTTCCGCGGGCCCCTCGCTCACGATTCGGCCTGCGTCGAGTAGCGCCATCCGGCTGCAACACCGGGCCGCCAGATTCAGATCGTGCAGCACGACGACCGCAGTACACCCGAGAGACCGGACCAGCTCCAGGATCTCCAACTGGTGACGCAGATCGAGATGGTTGGTAGGCTCATCCAGCAAAAGATGGCTGGCTCTTTGGACGAGAGCCCTGGCGATGAGCGCCCGCTGCCGCTCTCCGCCGGATAAGCGATGGACCGGCCGGTCGCGCAAATCGCTCAGGCCCACGCGCTCGAGCGCCTCGTCCACCTCATCTTCGTCCGCCGGCGTCAGGCTGGATAGCCAATGGCGACGCGGCAGCAGGCCCAGCGAAACCGACTCGAACACCGACTGGCCGATCGTGGCCGGCCGCTCCTGGGACACAATGGCGACTCGTCGGGCGATGCTGCGCCGGGAGAAGGACCGCAGCGGCTGGCCATCCAGAAGCACCTCGCCCGCCTCGGGAGCGAGCGCGCCGAACAGCAGCCGGAGCAGCGTACTCTTGCCGCTGCCATTGGGGCCGACCAACGCCAACATCTCGCCCGTTTCCACACACAGGCTGACATTCCGGATAATGCGCCGGCCGCCCAGCGAAAGGACGGCGTCGCGGACTTCGATCATGTCAGCCTCCGCGCGGCCGCCCGAAGGAGGCTGAAGCCCCCACGGGGGGCAGCGAACACAGTGAGCGTGGGGGCCGTTCCATCCAGCCTCCGCGCGGCCGCCCGAAGGAGGCTGAAGCACCCTCGGGGGGCAGCGAACACAGTGAGCGTGGGGGCCGTTCCATCCAGCCTCCGCGCGGCCGCCCGAAGGAGGCTGAAGCCCCCACGGGGGGCAGCGAACACAGTGAGCGTGGGGGCGGTTTCATGCCGGCTCGCTCAGCATGGCGTTCAGCATCATCACGCCCTGGATGGACAAGGGCGTGGGGGGATCGGTGAACGGAAACGGCAGCGCCATGACCTTGCCGGACCGCACGGCCTTCAGTTGATCCGCTCCCGGAACGGCGCCAAGAAGATCAAGCGCGGCCTCGGGCTCCATCCCCTCGTACAGGATGACGAGATGGTCGGGATCCTGCGCCAGCACGTCTTCCAGAGTAGGCTTGAAGGCGCGCTTATCGATGTGCGAGTAGACATTCCGTATGCCCACGGCCTCCAGCATCGGTTGCAACATGCTGCGGTTGCCGTAGGCACTGACGATGCCCGTCGGGTTCAGGTACAGCGCCAAACCCGTGCCGCGCTCGGCGGAGCCCGCCACGACACCCTCCAGATCCTGCTTCAGGCCGGCAACGACATGCCCGGCCCGCTGCTCGACGCCGAAGATACGCCCATAGAGATTCAGATAATCGAAAATAAGATCGAAACTCGCCGGCGCTTCGAGTTGCTGCGCCGCCGCCAGGCACAGGGCGGGAGAAACAAACATGGCAATCCCGGCATTTTTCAGCATTTGCCGGTCGATGGACTTCTCGGACGCCAGCACGAGATCCGGCGCGACATCCAGAACGGTTTCCAGGCCGATCGCCGCGCCACCGGTGGCGGTGTATTGCATTGCCAGGCGAGGAATCGATTCGATTTTAGCCAGCGCCTCTTCCGTGAAGGCCTCGCGGCTCAGCAGGCCAGTCCAGGCCACGACTTTGCCCAACTCGCCCAGGGCGTCGAGCATGACCAGCGGATCGGTATTCGCCACCAGCACCCTCTGCGGCGCCTCATCGAAAAGCAGTGCATCGCCGCAATTATCCAAGGTATAAGGAAAGCCCTTGGCGTGTGCGCTTGGCAATAGAAAGGCCGACGCCGCCAGCAGTATGGCAAAAACCCGAGGAACACATCCCGACACGAAAACACCCCTCACCTTCAGCTCCTCATATTTAGAGAATCAGGCCCTCTGCCGCCACGAAGAACGAATCAGCCACAACAACAGCGGAGCGCCGGCAATCCCCGTGACCACGCCGATGGGTATTTCAGCGGGAGCAAACAAAGTACGAGAGACGATGTCTGACAGCACCAGGAATGCCCCGCCGAGAAAGGCACAGGCCGGTATTAGTTTGCGATGGGAATAGCCGACGATGCCACGCGCCAAATGCGGTATGACCAGCCCGATAAAGCCAATGGCACCGGCCCCGGCCACGACGACGGCAATGGCCAGGGAGATTACCGCCAGAATGACGATGCGGGCGGCGGTGGGGTTGATGCCCAGCGAGAGCGCCGACTCGTCGCCCTCCGCCAGCGCGTCGAGCACCCTGGCGATCAACCAGAGGAACAGGCAGCAGAGGATGGCCGTTGACAACGCGGCCATCGACGACCACCAGGAAATTGCCGCCATCGATCCGAGCAGCCAAAACAGCACGGAACGAGCCGCATCCGGATTATCCGAGGCAAAGACCAGAAAATTGGTGAGCGAATTGAGTGCGAAACCAACCACCACGCCAGACAGAATAAGCCGTAACGTATCTTGAGAGCTTCCCGAGCCCAGATACAGAACCAGGGCCGACGCAAACAATGCGCCGCCGAATGCATATAACGGCAGAGCCACGTGCGCGCCGATAATGGTTGTCGGCACCAATACGGCGAATGCCGCCCCCACCGAAGCCCCCGAACTGATGCCCAGCACGTAGGGATCCGCCATGGGATTTCTGACGATGGCCTGCAGCGCGGCTCCGCACACCCCCAAAAACCCCGCCCACGGCGCAGGCCATGATTACGCGGGGCATGCGCGCCTTCCAGACAATCGCCTCCTGGCTGGGCGACCATGCCGCGACTTCCGGAACTTGAAACAACTGATGCGAAATGATCTTGATCACGGTTTCGGGAGATAGGCTTACGGCACCTGTGCCAATTGCCAAAACACAGATTGCCAGCATCCCTGCCGCCAATATCGCGATTTTGATGCGATAGCTTGCTGTGAGGCCAAATGGCGTAACTGATTTTTCATCAATGGCCATGTAAAACCAGCTGCCCCTTCAGTTGCCATCAGTATGACTTATATACATTTTTATCATACCAACCCCGACAATCAGCGGTCAAGCGCAACTCCGGCCCGATATAAGCGGAATTCAGAATCGCTCAATTCTCCACACGCGCCGCCAATCCCGCGACGATCTCGGCCACAGCCCGCCGCAGCACCGGCAAGTGCCGCGCCAGCGTCTGGTGCGTCATCAGCGTGCCGAAGGTGGTCATGCTCAACACGCCGGCGATGGTCGCGCCTTGTCCCACCGGCAGCGCAAGGGTCGCGCTGTCGCCGCGGCGTGCCGGCAAGCGCAGGCCATAGCCCCGGCGGCGCGTAGCCTCGATATCGCGCGACAACTGGGTGCCGAGCAGGCGCGGCGTGGTGGCGTCGGCCAGTACCGCCTCGCGCAGGATGTCGCGCTGTACCGCATCGCAAAAGGCCAGATAGGCCAGGCCCATGGCCGACACCGGCAAGCCGTGGCGATGGCCTACGGTCGTGGCCTGAACCGCGAGCGGGCTATAGGGCATGGTGCTGTCGCGTACAACCATCACGGTGCCTTCCAGCGTGCCCAGAGCCAGAGGCCAGCGGATCTGCCGCGTGACGCGCCGGGTGATGGCGCCGCCCACGTCGACCAGCGCCGAGCGTACCGTATAGCCGGCCCCCAAGGCCTGGGCGGCGGCGGCGATGCGGTAGTGCCCGGCACGGGCGTCCGCCACCACATAGCCCTCCTGGCCCAACGTGGCGAGCAGGCGATGGATCGTGGATTTGGGAAGGCCCAGCTCCTGTTGCATATCGGCCAGCGCCAGGCTCTCGTGCCGGCTGAGCAGGGCCAGCAAGCTCAACGCCCGCGCCACCGCACGGACGCCGCCACCCGCGGACGTCGCCGGCTTGCCACCCGCTGGCCGTCCGGCCGTGGCTTGGTCATCGTGTTCCGTAAGGGGCTCGGACTTCATCTTGGGCGGTTTGGCTGGGCCGCACCGTGGACATCGGGCGGTGAAAGAGGCATCGTTCCACATGCGGGCCGGGGGAAAGTACAGCTCATGGCCGGACGGCCGCTCATTGTAGCGTTCCACCTGCCGGAATCCATCGACAAGACTGCCCTTTCGGCGCCCGCCATTCCGTATGCTCGATGTCCATCCCCATTGGAGACTCGCATGAAGATCGCAAGCTATCGCGTGGACGGCCGCGACGGTATCGCCATGGTCGGCGCGGACGAAACCCTGCTGTTCGACATCGCCGCCCTTTGGCCCGAGCTCGGGCTGGCCGCTCCGGCGCCGCATCATATGATCGAACTGATCGAGTCCGGCCCGGAAGCCATGGCTGCCCTGCGCGCGCACCAGCCAGCCACCAGCCGGGGCATCCCGCTCGGACTCGCCACCCTGCTGCCTCCCGTTCGCCGGCCCTCCAAGATTATCTGCCTGGCCCTGAACAACAGCGCCAACAGCGACCGCATCCTCAGCGGTCCCAGCCATCCCGCCACGTTTCTCAAGCCGGCCAGCGCCCTCCTGGGCCATGGCGGCCACATCGAGCTGCGCCCGAGCGATGGCCGCGTCCATCCCGAACCCGAACTGGCCGTGATCATCGGCCGGGAAGGCAAACGCATCGCGGCCCGCGACGCGCTGCAACACGTCTTCGGCTACACCGTTCACAACGACATCACCGGCGCCACCATGCGCGGCGAAGATACCTTCCACTACCGCGCCATCCATCCGGCCCAGGACGGCTCGCTCGAACCGCGATACGTCGATACCTGGGTCAGCTACCCCGGCCGCTATAAAGGCAGCGACACCTTTGCCTGCATGGGCCCCTGGCTGACCACCGCCGATGCCATCCCCGACCCGCACAAGCTCGCCATTGCCTGTCATCATCAAGGGCGTACCGTCACCGAAGACAACACCGGCAACCTGACCTATAAAACCGCGGAGGTCATCGCCTTCGTGTCGCGCTACATGACGCTCTGGCCCGGCGATATCATCTCGCTTGGCACCGCGCTGCGCCGATCGGCCATCGGCGGCGCCGTGCAAAACATCGACCTCGCCGCCATGGGCGGCCCGGTCTCCGTCAGCATCGAAGGCATCGGCACCCTCAGCAATGGGGTCCGCATGATCGAGGAGACCCGAACATGATCCCGCAACCGGGCAACGGCCCCGACCGGCAAGCCGCGACGGGCGGGGCCTTGGTCTGCGTGTCGCATTCGCCGATCATCATGATCCGCGCCCGGCCGCCGGCCGAAGAGCCCGAGCTGCTCGCGTATTACACCGACTGCGCCGAGCGCATCGCACGCTTCGATCCCGAGCAGGTCATCGTCTTCGGCACCGATCACTTCGCGGGTTTTTCCTTGTCCATGATGCCGGCCCATTGCATCGGGCTGGCGTGCGAGGCGGTGGACGACGTCGGCGGCTTCCCGGGCCGCCTGGCGGTGCCTCGCGAGGCCGCCCTGGCCCTGGTGGCGCACCTGCGCGCCAGCGATTTCGACACCGCCGTGTCGTACAAGATGCGCATCGACCACGGTTTTTCACAGCCCATCAAGCGCCTGCTGGGCGCCCATGACCGCTATCCCGTCATTCCGGTGTTCATTGGCGCACTGGCGCCACCCTATCTGCCGTTCCGGCGTTCGCGCCTGCTGGGCGAGGCCATAGGCCGCTTCGTGCACGAGTCGGGCAAACGCACGCTGTTCCTGGGTTCGGGCGGGCTTTCCCATCACCCCACGCGCTACTATCCCCTGGTGGGTGAAGGCGATCCCGCAGTGGCCGCCTATCAATTGGAAGGCGCGCGCGGCGGCAGCTTCAGCGACGAAGCCTGGCTGCGGCGCATCTACGACATGCACGTGGAGGGCGCCGACATGCTCGTGAGCGGCCAGCGCACGCGGGCCGACATTCGCCTCAATCCCGAACTCGACCAACACTTCCTGGCGGAACTTTGCGCGGGTCGCCTCGCCGCATTCGATAGCTGGGACACGACCGCGCTGGTCGATACCGCCGGCATCGGCTTTCTGGAACTGCATACCTGGATCGCCGCCACCGCCGCGCACCTGGCGATAGGGGGCGGGCTGCCCGACGACCACCGCTATGCCCCCACGCTGGAGTATGGTATCGGTTATGGCATGGTTTCCGCCGGCCTTCCCCCGTCCTGACTCGCACCGACCACCCATGATCACCCGTCCCAGCGCCGTGGCGGGCCACCCCGCCCTTGCCGTCCTGACTTCCATGGCCACTCGCCGCCTGCTGGACGACCTCGCGGCCGTCTACCGCCGACGCGGCGTGCCGGTGCGGGTCACGGCGCGAGGTGGAGTGGATGCCGTGCGATCGATCCGACAAGGCGCGGTCTACGACGTGGCCGTGCTGTCCGACGATGCCCTGCGCGAGCTCATGGCCGACGACTTCATCATGGCCGGCAGCGCAACGCCCCTGGTCGACTCCCCGCTGGCCGCCGCCGTACGAGACGATGCGCCTCCCTACGATCTCGCCACCGAGGCCGGCTTGCGCCAGGCGCTGCTCGGCTGCACCGTGATCGGTCTTTCCACCGGGCCCAGCGGGCGCCATTTGCGGCAGTGTTTTGCCCAATGGGGGCTGAGCGATGCCGAGCTCCGCATCGTGGAGGCGCCGCCCGGCGTCCCGGTGGGCAGCCTGGTCGCCGATGGCAGCGTCGCGCTGGGCTTCCAGCAGCACAGTGAATTCCTGGCCATCCCCGGCCTGCGCATCCTGCGCGCGCTGCCGCCCGCCATCCAGACCATCACCACGTTTTCCACCGGGCTGTTGCGCACTTGCCAAAATCCCGCCGCGGCGCGCGACTGGCTGGCCTTCCTGGTCTCGCCCGAGGCAGCGGCTTTCCATGCCCGGCATGGGCTGGAGCCGGCGCAAGCCCGCGCCTGACTTGTCATTCTTTCGTCGTATCGTCGGCTACCTCGCCCCCACCCTTGTCCGCTGCCCGCCTCCGCCGTGGCGGCCCCGGCCGACGCCGTTCTCGCCCTCGTGCGCCAGCGGCGCCGCCAAACACCGAACGCCGCAACCCGCTATCATCCAGGTTGGCCGGACGCCGCCCGAGACCTCGATGAACGACCACGGACCCAAGCGCACGCCTCAACCTCCGCACGCCGCGCCAGCCTCAGACTTTCCCGGAGTCCGACGTTCCACCCGCGCCGGCGCCCTGCGTGCGCCCTGGATACGCAACACGATTTTCCTGGCGCTGTTCGTAGGGCTCAGCGCGGTGGTTCCTTATGTCATCTATCGCGAATTGGGCGGCCAATGGCCCACGCTCGACGGCCGGCTGCTGACGCCCGCCTTCGGCGCGGCCTGCGTGGCCCTGCTCCTGGTGTATTTCGTGAGCGATGGTCTGCGGCTCTGGTTCGTCATCCGCGCGCTCGGCTACCGTTTGCCGGCGCGGCAGATGACGCCGCTGGTCTTCCTCAATGTCCTGATTACCAATCTCAGCCCGCTGGGTGCCGGCGGCGGCGTCGCCCAGATCTGGTATCTGCGCCGCCTGGGCATGCACACCGGCGCCGCCACCGCGGCCGCCACGCTGCGCACCCTGCTGGCCAGCCTGGGCATCTTCGTTCCCGCCCTGCTTCTGCTGTGGTTCTGGCCGACGCTCGCCGGGCGAGTGCTATCGCCGGGATGGTCGTTCGCCCTTGGCCTGCTGGCCGCGCTCTATCTGGGTGGCTTCGTCCTGGTTTATTGGCAGTTGCGCGGCCTGCTGAACCTGACCGGTAAGACCCTGGCCTGGCTGGCGCGGCGAGGCTGGCTGAGCCTGGAGCGCCAGCAGCGCTGGTATCGCATCTGCCGCCGCGAACTCGTCCGCTTCTCGGTGGCCTTGCGCTGCTTCGGTGGCAGCCGCGGCACCGATGTCTGGCTGGCGCTGATCAGCACGGTGGTCTTCCTCCTGGCCCTGTTCAGCGTGCCCGCGCTGCTGCTCTATGGCCTGGGCTACGCCGTTCCCTATGCCACCTCGCTAAGCCTGAGCGCGATTACCACGTTTGCAATGTATTTTGCCCCCACTCCCGGCGGCGCCGGTATCGCCGAGGGCCTGTTCGGCCTGTTGTTCGCGGGCTATGTCGCCACAGCCGATCTCCTGCTGCTGGTGCTCGGCTGGCGATTCCTGACCGTGCACCTGGGTATGCTGCTGGGCGTTCCCGTGCTGCTGCGCGTGTTGTGGCGCGGAGGCCCGCATGTCGCGTAACTCCCGGGGCTGGCAGTTGGCCTTCACGCTCAGCGTGCTGCTGGTGGCGGTGCTGGTGGGCTACAAGGTCTATCTCAATTTCTTCGAACGCGATTTCGCGGCCGTGCACGCCTACCAGGTGGCGCGCATCCAGTCGATCCTGAAAGACCGCGACCGCTTCCGGTTCGCGGTCGTCGGCAACATCAATAACTCGATCGGCATCTTCGAGCGCAAGATCGTGCCGGAACTCAACCGCAGCGGCGTGGATTTCGTGGTGTCGGCGGGCAACGCCGTCAACGGCAGCGGCGAGGACAAATACCGCGCGCTCTATCGCAGCCTGGGTCACCTGCGCCTGCCCTACCTGCTCACGTTTGGCGAGAACGAACACAGCCGCCTGGGAAGCTACCGCTTCTACGAACATTTCGGCCCCTATCTGTTTTCCTTCGATGCCGGCAACAGCCGCTTCCTGTTTCTGGATAGCGCGGGGCTGACCCACGCCAGTTGGCAGCTGGGCTGGCTCGAACAGCAACTCCAGGCCGCGCCGTTGCCGGAACATACCTTCGTGTTCAGCGGCCACCCCCTCAAGCCGGTCGATTTGAGCGGCGTCCTGGAATTCGACGATAGCTATCTGATGGAACCGGTGATGCGCGAGGCGGCCGCCGGCATCATCGAGCGCGGCAACGTCGACGCGGTGTTCTCGGCCAACCTGCCGCTCTATGCGCAGCAACGGCACCACAACACCGATTACGTGCTCACGGGCGGCGCGGGAGGGCTGGTGCTCAACAACGAGCGCAGCTACTACCACTACGTCATCATCGACGTTCAGGGCGATCGCGTCACCATCACGCCCATGCCGCTGGAGATCGGCCAGCATCCCTTCTGGCGCACGGTGGAAAGCCTGTGGCTGTTCGTGCACTCGCTGTTCTATGTCGGCTATCTCAACTTCATCCTGCTGATGGCCGTGCTGGTGGCGATCTCGCTCTGGCTGCGCGGCCTGCTGTTCGTCGAGCGCGATTATTATCCCGACTTCGACCTGGACGCCACGCCGTTTGCCCAGCGCCGCCTGCGGATAGCGCACTTTACCAACAACTACCTGCCCTTCATCGGCGGCGTGCCGATTTCGATCGACCGCCTGCGTCGCGGCCTGCGGCAGCGCGGCGACGATGTGCTGATCGTGGCGCCCTCATACATCGGCCCCGCCGCCAGCGAACCCGAGGTGTTGCGCGTGCCCACCCTGCGGCCGATGGGCGAGAACCAGGAGTTCAGGCTGGCCAATATTTTTTCGCCGCGCCTGTATCGCGGGGTGCTGGCCTACCGGCCCGAGGTAATCCACGTGCACCACCCTTTCTGGCTGGGCAGCGTGGGGCTGTTCCTGGGGCGCCGTCTCAAAGTGCCGGTGGTCTTCACTTATCACACCCGGCTCGAGCATTATGCGCACAACGTGCGCCTTCCCGGGCCGCTGTTCCGCAACCTGATTTCGCACGCCCTGGTGCGGCGCTTCGCCAATCGCTGCGATGCCGTCGTGGTACCCACCGACAGCGCGGAAGAATATCTGCGCCTGATCGGCGTCAAGCGCCCGCTGTACGTCCAGCCCACCGGCATCGACGTCGCGCGGTTCGACACGGCGCCGCAAGCCCGAATCGACGCCTTGCGATCCAGCCTGGGACTGGCGGGCAAGCGGGTGCTGATTACCGTTTCGCGCCTGAGCCGCGAAAAAAACCTCGAGTTCATGCTCGAAGCCCTTGCCCCTTTGTTGCGTTCGCATCCCGACTGGCGGCTGCTGCTGGTGGGCGACGGGCCGCAAAAAGCGGATCTGCGCGCCCGCGTCCAGACCCTCGGCCTGGGGCGGAACGTCGTGTTCACCGGCGGCGTGCCGCCCGAGCAATTGCCGCTGTACTACCGTTGCGCCGAGCTGTTCGTCTTCGCCTCGCGTTCCGAAACCCAGGGCATGGTGATCCTGGAAGCCATGGCGGCCGGCCTGCCCGTGGTCGTCGTGCGCTCCAGCGGCATCGACGACACCGTACGCAACGGCGAGAACGGCTTCAAGACCCCGCTCAACCGCGAACTCTGGCGCCGCCGCGTCGATAGGGTCATGGGCGACGAAGCCTTGCGGCGCCGCCTTGCCGAAGCGGCCGCACTTTTTGCGCGCGACCATAGCCTGGAGGCCTTCGGCGACGCCCTGCACCAGGTTTATGCGGAGGTCTTGGCCAGCCGTGGCGGCACGTCTTTGCCAGCGGTGGACAAGGCTTGCCAGTAACGGCTATCGCGGCGCCGGCCAAGGGCCTAGATTAGCAGTCGTCGCGGCCAGCCATGGCCGCCGCCTTCAACCGATTGCAGGAGGGTCTTTCCATGAGCCTGACACCCGAGGCCATCGCCGCCCTGGTGCGCCCCGACAGCGTGCACCGGCGCCTCTACACCGATCCCGACATCTTCGCCCTCGAGATGCAGCGCATCTACGGCCAGGCCTGGATTTACGTGGGTCACGACAGCCAGGTGCCCAACCCCGGCGATTATCACACCACTCGTATCGGCGACCAGGACGTAATCATGGTCCGCGACACCAATGGCGAGATCCGCGTCGTGTACAACCGTTGCCCCCACAAGGGCGCGCAACTGGTGGCCGCCGGCAGCGGCAATACCGGCAAGTTCTTCCGCTGCCCCTACCACGCGTGGAGCTTCAAGCTCGACGGCTCGCACCTGGCGGCGCCGCTGCGCAAAGGGCTGATCGACACCAACTACGACCCCAAGCATCCCGATTTCTCCATGCGCCCGCTGGCTCGCGTCGACAGCTATCGCGGCTTCGTGTTCGCCAATCAGTCGCCCGAGGGCGAAGATCTCCTGTCGTTCCTGGGCGGCGTCACCACATCCATCGACAACCTCTGTGACCGCTCGCCGGTGGGCGAGATCGAAGTGGTGGGCGGCGTGTTCCAGGTGATGCAGCAATCCAACTGGAAGGTGTTCTACGAGAACCTGCACGACACCATGCACGCGCCCGTCACGCACGAGTCTTCCTTCATGGCGGCGCGCGACAAGGCGGCTGAACAAGGCGAGATGCCGTTTGAGCTGCTGATCATGGACGGCAACGGCGCACCCTGGGAGTTCTGGGAAGCGCTGGAGCTCGTGGCCTACCCCAATGGCCACGGCTATATGGAGGCGATCTTCGATCCCGCCGCCGCCACCCGCGATCCCGTCTCGCGCGCCCACTTCGAGAGCCTGTCCAAGGTGCATGGCGAAGACAAGGCCCGCGAGATCCTGGGCATGAACCGCCACAACACCATCATCTACGGCAGCGGCTCGCCGCACACCGTGTTCCAGCAGTTCCGCGTGATCCGTCCGGTGTCGGTCGACCGCACGATGATCGAGATCCAGACTTTCCGCCTCAAGGGCGCGCCGGCCGAGGTCTTCGATCGGGCGATCACCTATACCAACATCATCAACTCGCCGTCGTCCAACGTCATGCCCGACGACATCGAGCTGTACCGCCGTTGCCAACAGGGCAATGCCACCAATGGCGGTGATTGGGTCAGCCACCATCGCTACGTCGGCACCGACAAAACCACCGAGGCCGGCATGGTGTCCACCAACGGCACCAGCGAACTCCCCATGCGCAACCAGTTTGCCGCCTGGAAAAAGTTCATGCTGCAAACCCCCGCCCAGGAGAACCGCCATGTTGCTTGATCGCACGTTCGACGTGTCCACGGTGCCGGTGGCCGGCGCCAGCCTGCCCGCCGAAGCGCTGCAGTCGGTGCAGCAGTTCCTGTTCCACGAGGCCCGCCTGCTCGACGAACGCCGCTTCGACGAATGGAATCAATTATGGGCCGAAGATGGGCGCTACTGGGTACCGCGCCGGCACGACCAGGAGAATCCCTTCGATCACGTCTCGCTGTTCTGGGAAGACGCCATGCTGCGCGATGTACGCGTGCGGCGCCTCAACCACGAGCACAACTGGTCGCAGCAGCCGCCCACGCGGGCGTCGCGCCTGGTCGGCAACGTCATGGTCGACGGAGTGGACGCCGCCGGCCATCTGATCGTACGCTCCAGCCTGCAAATGACGGAATGGCGTCTTGAACAGCGGCAGTTCGGCGCCACGGTGTTCCACAAGCTGGCCGCCACCGATGACGGCGGCTGGAAGATCGTGCTCAAGCGCGTCAACCTCGTCAACTGCGATGGCGTGTTCGGCATCCTCGAGGTGTTCTTTTGAGCGCGCCGCCGGTTCTCCTGGCGCTGCACTATCAGAACGATGTGCTGCACCCCGACGGCAAGATCCGCGTCGGCCTGGGCGACGGCGATCAGCACCGCGCGGCGCTGATCGCCTCGGCGGGCCGGTTGCTGGCGGGGGCGCGCGAGCGCGAATGGCCCATCATTCACGTGCGCATCGCCTTTCGCCCGGATTATGCCGACATGCCCGACAACATGCCGATCTTCCGCAAAACGCGCGAGATCGGCGCGGTGCCGGAAGGCGGCTGGGGTAGCGAGTTCTTCGCCGAGCTGGCGCCGCTGGATTCGCCGCGCGAGTTCGTGGTGCGGCACACCGCCATCAGCAGCTTCTACGGCACACCGCTGATGCAGCTGCTGATCATGCTCCAGGCGCGCGAGGTGGTGGTGGCGGGCGTGGCCACCCATTCGGTGGTGGAAAGCACGGTGCGGGATGCCGCCGACCGCGGCTACGTGGTGCACGTGGCCGCGGATGCCTGCGCCGCCGCCGACCGCCAGGCGCACCAGGCCGCCCTCAACAGCATGGCCTTGATCGCCAACGTCAGCCAGGTGGATGCCATCCTGGCCTCGGGAGCTGCGTCATGAATACGTCCACGTCCACCGGCGGCGGCCCCGCCTTGCAGACCCCGCCGCTCACGCGGCTGCCGGGCAAAGTGGCCATCGTGACCGGGGCCACGCAAGGCCTGGGCGCCGACATTGCCCGCACCCTGGCCGCCGCCGGCGCCCACGTTACCCTGGTGGGCCGCGGACGCGAGGCTGGCTCGGCGGTCGCGACCGAGATCGGCGGCAGCGCCCGCTTCATCGAAACCGACATTACCGACGATGCCGCCATCGACCACTGCATCGCCGAGGTGCTGGCGGCGCATGGCCGCATCGATCTGCTGGTGAACAACGCCTGCAGCTACGACGACCAGGGCCTGGCGTCCAGCCGCGAGCAGTGGCACCGCACGCTCGGCGTCAATCTGGTGTCGGCGGCGATCTTCACGCAGAAGGCCACCGCCCATATGCCGGCGGGCGGCGTGGTGGTGAATCTCGGCAGCACCGGCGGCAAGTTCGGGGCCGGGGGGCGCGCCATTTACCCGGCTTCCAAGGCGGCGATGCTGCAGATCACCAAGAATTTCGCGGTCGATCTGGCGCCCAAGGGCATCCGGGTGGTGGCGGTGTCGCCGGCCTGGACGTGGTCGCCGTCGGTGGACTCCATGAGTGGCGGTTCGATGGAGCAAGCCGACCGTGTGGGCGCGCACTTCCATCCGTTGGGCCGCGTGGGACGCGGCGAGGAAATCGGCCGCGTGGTGGCGTTCCTGGCCAGCCCCGAGGCGTCGTGGATCACCGGTATCGATGTGCCGGTGGACGGCGGGTTCTCCATCCTCGGGCCGGACCAGGGGATCTCGCCGCGCAATTGGTTCGCGCGACTGACGACGTCCGACGGGGCTTGAGGGCTTGGGGCACGTGTGAAGAACCGGGATCGTCGTGATTCGAGTTCTTGGGGCGTGCTTTAAGTACTTGGGCCACCGTGATTTTAGTGCTTGGGCGCATGCGTTAAACACGTGAAGCGCCGTGTTTGAGTTCTTGAGACGCCGCGCGGTGGCCGGGGCGGGGGCATTCGGCGAGCGCCGTGGACGGTGTCGCGGGGCGGGGGAAGTCGGCGGACACTGTTTGAGCGCCGGCCCGCGGGGCCGGGGCGAGTTTGTCCGCCGCCCGCCCCGTGGCGCCGGCCGCGGGAAGGCTGGCCAAGGGCCAGGCCGCTCGACGTGTCCCCCGCCCCGCCTGGGGGCGCCCGGGGCGACTCAAGAACTCAAAAAACGCCGCCTGGCATTTAATCCGATCAACCTCGCCGTGAGGCAACGAAACTTGCACTCAGACGCGCCGTCAATCCGCCCGGATCTCCAGCCGCGTCACCAACTCCTTCCACTGCTCCGCCTCCTTCGCCAACCCCGCCCGCAAGGTTTCGGCATCCTCGAAACTGGGCACCATGCCCAGCTTGCGATAGCTCTCCTGCAACGCCGAATCCGCCATGGCTTCCTTCGTCCACTTGGCCAAATCCGCCACGATGGGCTCGGGCGTGCCCGCCTTCACCGTAAACGACCACCAATTGGGCGGAATTGCCTCCATCAACTGCGGATAGCCCGCCTCGGTCACGGTCGGCACATCGGGCAGCACCGTGAGGCGCTCGGCGCTCACCACCGCCAACGGCCGCACTCGGCCCGAGGCGATCACGGACTGCAGCGTGGCATATGCCACCACCGCCAGTTGCACCTCGCCGCTACCCACAGCCGTCGCCATCGCCACCCTGCCCTTATACGGAATGTGCATACCTTTCAGCCCCAGCGTATGCAACAGGGACTCGGCCGCAATATGCGGCGGCGTGCCCACGCTGGGCGAACTGAAGTCAAAGGTATTGCCTTTGCGGCCATACTCCACCATCTCGGCCAGCGAATGAATGGGCAGGTCGGCATTCACGCCCACGATCAGCGGCACGGTCACGAGCTTGGCCACGGGCGTGAGCTCCTTCAGAGGCTCGATTTTGTGGCTCTCGTAGACCAGTTGATTGATCAGTATATTGTTGGTGGCCGCCACCAATACGTTGTAGCCGTCGGCGGGCTGGCGCAAAACGTACTGCGTACCGATCAGGCCGCCCGCCCCCGGGCGGTTGTCCACAATGAAATGATGGCCGGTGCGCTCGCTGATCGCGGCGGTGGCCATGCGCGGCACGATGTCGGCGCTGCCCGCGCCATAGGGCACCACCACCTGGATCGGCCGATCGGGATAGGAAGCCGCCAACGCACCGCCCGTCAACAAAGAAGCGACCATCAAGCCGGCACAGACCCGGCCCAGGGGCAAAGCCCGTGCGCAATGAAACAGGATACTCATGTGACAACTCCTCGAAAAAGCCGGTGGCTGGCGACACGCCGCCTCCGGTGGTGGCTGATAAGCGTGGGGCCTCTCGCGACGACCCCGGCCGCTCCCCTACTCCCTGGCTCCCGCCCTCGCCCCGAACGCGGACGCTTCTCCGGCGGAGGAAGTCGCGCAGCGCGCGGAGGCAGTTCAGTGAGCGCTCAGAACTTCGGAAATATCTGCCGATCCGCCAGCCAGCGCGACATCGCCATGCGCTCGGCCCGGCGGGCATTCTTGAAACCCTCGCGATTTTCTTTATTGGGCCAAACGTGGGCGCTGGTCACCGCCATGCGAGTCAGGATTTCCTCCTTCGTCACGTTGAACACCATCATGTCGCGCGCCAGGGCAAGCGGCCCCTGGTAATGCGTGCGGATCGCCGCTTCCATCTCGGGCGCGGTATCGAAGTCGTTGAAGAAGTGATAAGCCACCGCCAGCCGCGGATCCACCATCTCGAACACCTTGCCGGCCTCGACCGGATCGGAATGCGCGATGCTGCCGATACCGATGGCCGAGCGCTCGTCGTAGCCCGAGCGCGACATGAGCTGATCTTTGGTATTGAACGTCTCGTGCACGACCACGTCGGCGTTCTTCGCGTTCTCCACGAAAAAATAGCTTGGCGTGGTATCGCCCGAATACACGAACGACAAACCGTTCCAATCCAGCCGCAAACTCACCGCGCCGTCGTAGATATGGACCGCCGGGAAGCTGGTGACCTTTACGCCGTTGCGGTCGTAGACCACGTGTACCTTCGAATAATCGAACTCATGCACATTGACTTCCGCGCCCACCGCCGGCAACAACCCGACCCGGGTATCGGTATCCCAGGCATACGACTCCATCTGCTTGGTCACGAAGTGCTTCATGCCGTATTTTTCGAGCGGTCCCGACGGGCCATGGACCTCCAGCGGCTTCGTGCGTCCGCCGGTCCAGCTGCCGATCCAGATTTGCGCAAAATCGCCGACGTGATCGGTATGCAGGTGGGTGGCAAAATAGGCTGTCATCTGCTGATACGGGATCTCCAGCGCGCCGAAGTTGGTTTGCGTGCCATAGCCGAAATCGAACTGGAACTTGTCGCCATTGCCGAGCTCCACCAGCCAGCCGGCGTTGGCTTGCGCCGGGCGCAGAAACGGCCGGCCGGTCCCGAGGGCGGTGATTCGCATCTCGTCCTTGCCCAGCACCTCGGTATTGGGAAAGAATTGATCGCGTCGCGATTGCATGGAACTCTCCTGTGAGCGGTCGATGCCGGCAGTGTAGGAACTCGGGCCTGCCTTTTGCATTGGCGTTTCCGCAAACAGGGTTATCAAAACGGGTAACCCCAAATGCTTTCTTCTTCTCCTTCCGGCCCGCCCCCGCCCGCCAGTCCCACGTCGGGGGATCGTCTGCAATGGCACACGGCCAGCCGCATCCGCCTACGCCAACTGATGCTGGTCGATGCCCTGGGCGATGTGAGCAACCTGCGGCTGGCGGCCGACATGCTGCATACCACGATCCCGGCGGCCAGCCGGCTGCTACGCCAGTTGGAAGACGTCATCGGCGTCCCCTTGTTCGATCGCCAGCGCGACGGCCTGCATGCCAACATCCACGGCGACATCATGATCCGCTATGCCCGCAAGGTCTTGAACGATCTGGCCACCGTGCGTGCCGAGATCCAATCGGTGGCGCACGGCTTGTCGGGCACGTTGCGCATCGGCACCGTGCAATCCACCGCCAACCTGGTGCTGCCGCGCAGCGTGGCCGCGCTGGTGCGCGAGTATCCCTCGCTATCGGTCTCGATCCAGGAGGGCGAGATGCATATGCTCCAGGATGCCCTGCGCCGAGGCCAGATCGACCTCCTGATCGGCCGCGGCATCCAGCGCACCGGGCTCGACGACTTGTCCTATCAAATCATCGCGACCGAGTATTTTTCGGTCATCGCGGGCAGCCGGCACCCGCTGGCGCACGCGGTCGAAGTCCGGCCTTCCGAGGTGGTTGACGAGCAATGGATCCTGCCACCACGCCACATTGCCCTGCGCAACCTGATCGATAGCTTCTTCGTGCGCAAAACCGGCCGCGCACCGGGCCGGGTGATCGAATCGGTTTCGGTGACCACCAACCAGGCCCTGCTCGCCGAGCTGGGTTGCCTGGGCGTGCTGCCCACCAATACGGCGAGCCAGTATGAGCAAGCGGGAGCCTTGAGCGTGCTGCCCCTGGACTTGGGAGAGATCTCGGGCCCGCTGGCCATCATCACTCCCGCGGGAGACACCGCGCACCGCGGCGTGCGCGCCCTGATCGGCCATATCGAGCGGCTGGTGGAGCAGGATGGCGCGTGAGCGCGCGCCATCCCCGGTGGAGCGGCGCGTCCTTAGCTTGCCGCGGCGCCCGTGTGCCCCGCCGCCTTGAGTTGCTTGAGCATCGTGAGGGTGAGGAAATGCAAGCCGCCGGTGTCGGCGAACTTGCCGCTGACGTTGCCCGCCAGCCCGCCCTCGATCGCCAACTGGCTGCCCAGGTCGAGTTTCTTTTCGCCCGAACCCTCGCTGAAGTCGAGGTCATCGAGATCGACCCAGACGATATTGGGCCGCGTCGTCGATTCGAACACCAGGCGCCGATGGGTAAGGTCGGTGACCGTCTGCCAAATCGTCTGGGACACTTCCGGCTTGCCCGGTTCGGGCTGGCGGAAGGGCTGCGCCACGTTGCGCATGACGCTGAACAGCGCCGCGATGGCTTCGACCTTCGAGGCGGGCTGGGCCAGACGCTCTACGTAGTACGCCGCGCGGGCGAAGCGGTCCGACGCGAGAGTCGAGCCCGGCAGCGGCATACTGCCACCGAATCCCTCGATGCGTTTGAGCAACTCCAGTTGCTGGTCGTACGGCGGCGAATTGGTCATGACTTTGTAGTCGGGCGAATGATGAATCCGGATCTCGCCATCGATGTACTCGAAGATGGCTGAATCGCCGGAGGCATCGTCCAGCGCCAGGTGAATGGCGGGAACCTCGCCGCTGGCGGGATCGGTAAGCTGGAACACCTGTGTCCGGTGTTTCTCCACCCAAGCGACGGCGTCGGCCACGGTTGCGCAATTATCCAGGAAATATTGCAGCCAGATGCCCTGGCTGAGCACGGTGCGCGACGGATCGTACTCCCCATAGACGGACTCGGCGAGCCAGAGGATGTGTCCGGCGAGCCCGGCCTCATTGACCCCATCCACCGTCATCAAGTCCAGGGCGGTTACCACGACGCTGCCGTATTTTGCCGTCCACTTCAGGTCGCCATTGACACCATCGTCGCGCGCGATGCCGCGTGGCAGCTTCCAGAGGTTCGTGGCCAGGTCACGGTGATAATCCATATTCCGGCCGACCAGGACCGCTCCATTGGCGTTGGCCCAGACCACTCGAGTGCACATTCGGGTTCTCCTTTCATCATGGATGACAAACCTTCCCACAATAGCCTAGAACCCGCGGGTTGGTGATGACGTTGGCGCTCAGGCCCCGGGTCAGCCCGGGAATTGTCGCAGGCGCGCGATTTCCTTGCTCACCTCGCCATATCGGCGCAGTGCTTCCGGATCCTGGGCGGCGCGAGCCACCAGATCGGCCTGTTCGCGCATCAGACGCTGCAAGGTGGCGCTGCGCAAGGTGTCGTCCAGCTCGGCCCGCGGCTCCGGCAGATCGTCCATCAGCAGCAGATCGGAAGTGGCTTCTATCAGTTCGGACTCCAGCGGGCTGCCCGCCACCGCCTGCAACACCAGGCCGGTATGCGTCGCTGGCTGGCGGCGCAGCAGGTCGAGCAGATCGAGCACCAGGCCGTAGCCCAGGTCGCGGTCGAGGTTGCTCCAGGCTTCGGCCTCGACCTCCGTCACCAATTGCGGATGCGCCAGCAGCAGGCGCAGCAGGCGCGCCGGAACCGCCATCACGGGTGCCCGGCGGCCCCGGAAGCCTCCCACCCCGTCGTCGTCCTTGAAGCGCCCACCCCTGCCGCGCCAGGGCTCGCGCCCTTTGCCCCGCCCGCGGCCGCCGCCATAGTCGCCCCCGGCGACACCACCACGGCCGGGCTCGGGATACCACGGCTCGCCCGGCCCCGCGTCGAACTCATGGCCGTGAGGCTCGAAGGGGCCGCTCCAGGCCGGCGGGCCGTCGGGTTCGAACATCGGCTCGCCGGCCGGCCCGCCGGCAGCCCGGCCGCGGGCACCCGCGCCTGGCGTCGGCGCCGGCCGGCCCGCCTCGCGGCCGGCGTGCACCAAGGGGCCGCTGGGAACGTCTTGCAACTGCAGCAGGGGATCGAGTTCATCGGGTGTCAGCCTGACCTTCTGGGCCAGCTCGCGCACGATCTGCAGGCGCAGGCCGCCTCCCGGCATCGCCTGCAGCAGCGGCTGGGCCGCGCGAATGCAATGGGCACGGCCTTCGGCGTGCTGCAGGTCGTGCTCGCGCTCCCACTCGTCGAACAGCAATTGCGACAGCGGCATGGCGCCGCGCGCGGCCTCGCGGAACGCCTCGGCGCCGTGCTCACGCACGAAGGAATCAGGATCGTGCTCGGCCGGCAGAAAGAGGAAGCGAATGGAGATGTCGTCGCGCAGCAACGACAGGCAAGACTGCAGCGCCCGCCAGGCCGCCTTGCGGCCGGCCTTGTCGCCATCGAAACTGAACACGATCTGGTCGGTCGCGCGCAGCAGCTTCTGGATGTGCTGCGCGGTGGTGGCGGTGCCGAGGGTGGCCACGGCATTGCCGATGCCCATCTGGGCCAGCGCCACCACGTCCATATAGCCTTCCACCACCAGCACATGGCCATCCTGGCGTATGGCCTGGCGCGCTTCCCAGAGGCCATAGAGCTCGTGGCCCTTGGAGAAGACCGGGGTTTCCGGCGAGTTGAGGTACTTCGGCTCGCCAGGCGCGATCAGCCGCCCGCCGAAGCCCACCAGGTGCCCCCGCGCATTGCGGATGGGAAACATCACCCGCTGGCGGAAGCGATCGTAGCGGCGGCCGTCTTCCGATTCGATCACCAGCCCGCACTCCACCAGAAAGGCGGCGAAGCCGGGTTCGTCGTAGTCGGGAAACAGCGTGGCCAGGCCGCGCCGGTCGCCACCCGCCCACCCCAGGCCGTACTGCTTGGCAACCCGCCCCGACACTCCGCGCGCCTTGAGATACTCGATCGCGCCGGTGGCCGAACGCAGCTGCTTGCGATACCAGGCGTCCACCGCCTCCAGCACCTGGCTGTGGCGCGACTCGCGCTCCTTGCGCTCGGCGCGGGCCTGGCGCGCGGCGGCGCTGATCGGCCCGGCGGGTTCGGCGGGCACGACCATTCCCACCGTATCGGCGAGCTGGCGCACCGCTTCCGGGAAGCTGGCCCCCTGGTGCTCCATCAGGAAGCGGATGGCGGTGCCATGGGCGCCGCAGCCGAAGCAGTGGTAGAACTGCTTGGTGGGGCTGACCGTGAACGAGGGCGATTTTTCGTTGTGGAACGGGCACAGGCCCAGCAGGTTGGCACCCGCCTTGCGCAGCTGCACATAGCGGCCAACCACATCTGCCACATCCACCCGTTCGAGCAGGTCCTGGATGAACGACTCGGGGATCATGCGCGCCCGCTCCGCCAGCCGGTGGGTCTCAACCTTTGAGGCGGGCGGCCAGGGTCTTGGACACCTCGGCCATATCGGCCCGGCCCGCCAGGCGCGGCTTGACCAGCGCCATGGCCTTGCCCATGGCCGACGGGCCGCTGGCGCCCTGCGCCGCCAGTTCGGCCAGCGCCGCCTCGATTACCGCGGCGATCTCGGCGGGATCGGCTCCCCGCGGCAGGAACTCCTGCAGGACCTCGATTTCGGCGCGCTCTTGCGCCGCGGTGTCGGCACGCCCGGCCTGTTCGAAAGCCGCCGCCGATTCCCGGCGCTGCTTGACTTGCTTTTCGAGGATGGCCACGACCTCGGCGTCGCTCAACTCACGCCGTTCGTCGACTTCCTTCTGCTGGATCGCCGCCTGCGCCAGACGCAAGGTGCCCAGGCGGGCGGAGTCTTTGGCTCGCATGGCGACCTTGACGGCTTCGCCCAGGCGCAATTTGAGAGAGGTATCGCTCATGGTATATCCTGAAAATTAACGACTGCAGCCGCCGACGGCAATCCCGTGGGCGGCTGGAGCTCTGGCGGCGTTGCCCGGCCCGCTGGCGCGGGCGCCGGCCAACGGCGATCAGTACATGCGCGGAGGCAGCTGCTGGCTACGAATGCGCTTGTAGTGGCGCTTGACCGCGGCGGCAGCCTTGCGCTTGCGCTCGGCGGTGGGCTTTTCGTAGAACTCGCGTGCGCGCAGCTCGGTGAGAAGACCGGTTTTTTCGATGGTGCGCTTGAAGCGGCGCAGCGCGACTTCAAACGGCTCGTTTTCTTTCAGACGGACGGTGGGCATGCAGTAGCGCCTTCCTTGTGTAGTAATCGTAACGGTGAAATAGGGAAAACAGCGATTGAGCACACACGCCGATATCACCTCCCGGGGCGGGCGCGTACTCCTGGAATTTTCGGGCCGTACCGGCGTGGCGCCAGAACCCAAACACGCGGGCCAAAGCCACGACCAAACAGATACGACCGAACTAACGAATAGCCGTAAATAATAGCACGGATGTGCGATACTACCAACACCGTTTTCACCCGCTTTTTTGGTGCCAGATCCCCATGTCGCAGAACGAGTCCTCCCCCAATCAGTTCGATAAAAAGGCCCAGGCCTGGTCGGCCCGCTTCTCCGAGCCCATGTCCGACCTCGTCAAGCGCTACACCGCCTCGGTGGATTTCGACAAACGCCTGGCGGCCGTCGACATCCAGGGTTCGCTGGCCCATGCAGACATGCTGCACGCGGTGGGCATTCTGTCGGCCGACGACCTCGCCGCCATCCAGCGCGGCATGGCGCAGATCCTGACCGAGATCGAGGCCGGACGGTTCGAGTGGTCGCTCGATCTCGAAGACGTCCACCTCAACGTCGAAAAACGCCTGGTCGAGCTGGTGGGCGACGCCGGCAAGCGGCTGCACACCGGCCGCTCGCGCAACGACCAGGTGGCCACCGACATCCGCCTCTGGCTGCGCGGCGAGATCGATACCTCGCTGGACCTGCTGCGCCAGCTGCGGCACGCGCTGGCCGAGCTTGCGCTGCGCCATGCCGACACCATTCTGCCCGGCTTCACCCATCTGCAGGTGGCCCAGCCCGTCACCTTCGGCCATCATCTGCTGGCCTACGCCGAAATGTTCGGCCGCGACGCCGAACGCCTGGCCGACTGCCGCCGCCGCGTGAACCGCCTGCCACTGGGCGCGGCCGCCCTGGCCGGCACCTCGTTCCCGATCGACCGCGAGCGCGTGGCCCGCACCCTGGGCTTCGACGATGTCTGCCGCAACTCGCTGGACGCGGTGTCGGATCGCGACTTCGCCATCGAATTCTGCGCCGCCGCCGCGCTGGTGATGACCCATATTTCGCGGCTCTCGGAAGAGCTCGTGATCTGGATGAGCCCGCGCGTGGGCTTCATCGATCTCGCCGACCGCTTCTGCACCGGCAGCTCGATCATGCCGCAAAAAAAGAACCCCGACGTGCCCGAACTGGCGCGCGGCAAAACCGGCCGGGTCAATGGCCACCTGGTCGCCCTCCTCACCCTCATGAAGGGCCAGCCGCTGGCCTACAACAAAGACAACCAGGAAGACAAAGAAGGCCTGTTCGACACCGCCGACACCATGCGCGACACCCTGCGCATCTTCGTCGACATGATCGGCGGTATCCAGGTGCGGGCCGATGCCATGCGCGCCGCCGCCCTGCAGGGCTTCGCCACCGCCACCGACCTGGCCGATTACCTCGTCAAGCGCGGCCTGCCCTTCCGGGACGCCCACGAAGCGGTCGCGCATGCCGTCAAGGTGTGCGTGGATCGCGGCTGCGACCTCGCCGACCTCAGCACCGCCGAGCTGCAAGCCTTCCACCCGCAGATCGGCGACGACGTGCACCAGGTGCTCACTTTGGAAGGCTCGGTCAATGCCCGCGCCCATATCGGCGGCACGGCCCCCGCCCGCGTGCGCGAGGCGGCGCAGGCGGTTCTGGAAGCCACCCGGAGCTGAAAGGTTCGGCTGCCAACGGCCTCAATGCCCCCGTAGCCGAAGCTCGACCCGCTCCACGGCGATCTCCGGCTCGCTGACGCCCCGCGCCCGAGCGAGCCATCGCCTTCGAGCGCTAAGGTGACGGGCACATCGATATCCGCTTCGGGCAGTGCCTGTGTCAATTGTTCGACCATGGCGGCAAACTCGGCGAATGCCGGCACCTGGATCAGGGTCAAGGACAGTCCGGGAAAGGTCTGCGCCACCGCGTGCGGATTGATCTGGCGCGGCAAGGCCTTCGACATCGGCATAATCCCCTTTTCGGTTCCCGGATGGCCATCCTTTGGCGCCATGACCTTACAATGGTGCGGTCGAACCCGCCCGCGCCGCTCGGACGTACCGGCGGGCGAGAAGCCACACCACCCGCGCAAGCCGAAATCCCGCCTTGCCGCAAGCGACCAATCGTACTTACACGGAGACGCTTCCATGAATTTTCTTCGCCCCATGCGCCACCTCATGCCAGCGCTAGCCCTGACAACGGCCTTCGCGACCCTGCCCGCCCAGGCCCAGGAATGGCCCACCCAGACCATTCGGCTGCTGGTCGGCTCGCCGCCCGGCGCACCGTCGGACATCGTCGCCCGCACCGTTGCGGAAAGCCTGGGCACTTCCCTGGGCCAGCCCGTGGTGGTCGAAAACCGCCCCGGCGCCGGCCTCAACCTGGCGGCGGGTGCCGTGGCCTCGGCCAAACCCGATGGCCACACTTTTCTCGTCACCTCCGATACGGTGATGACGGTCAACCCCCTGATCTATAGCAGCCTGAGTTTCGATGCCCGCAAGGATCTGGTTCCGGTTTCGGTGCTGGCCGGCTTTACCCAGATGATGATCTGCAACGCCGACCGCGGCATCAAAACACTGCCCGAGCTGCTCGAGCGCGCCAAAAAAGACAACCTCACCTACGCCTCGGGCGGTTCGGGCGTGCCCGGCCATCTCGCCGCGGAAATGTTCCTGGCCGAATCCGGCGTCGAAATGACCCACGTGCCCTATCGCGGTCCGGCCCCCGCCATTACCGACGTTGTCGGCGGCGTGGTCGATTGCGGCTTTCTCACCACGCCGCAGGTGCTGCCCCATGTCAAATCGGGCCGGGTGAACGCCCTGGCGGTGTCGTCGGCCAAGCGCTCGGGCCTGGCCCCCGACGTGCCGCCCGCCGCCGAAGTCGGCGTGCCCAATATGGATGCCACGTTTTATCAGTTCCTGATGGCGCCCGCCGGTACCCCGGAAGCCATCCTCGACAAAATGCAGGCGGCGGCCGCGAAGGTCATGCACAGCGAGGACACCCGTAAGCGCCTCGCCAACCTCGACGTCGACGCCATGGGCACGACCCGGCAGGAAGCCATCGACCTCCTGGCCAAGACCGGGCCCCGCTGGGCCGAAATCATCGAAAAGATCAACCTAAAGGTAGACTAAAACCCAGCGCCGTCCCCGCTGGTGCGGGAGCACGGCGCCTCGAGCGCGCGGGTGCCGGCCCTCCTCTTCGGCCGAGCCGCGCCCGCGCCGGTCACGGCGGACGAGCGGAGTACCGACTCCCCCTCATTGCACAGCGCGGCGGCGTCGCCACCACCAGCCCCTCCCCGCGGGCAACACGACAACGAAATGGCGAATGCGCACACCGCGACAGCCGTCTGTCATCAAAATGACATGAATTTGTCATAATCTCGTCTTCGTTTTGTCATCCGCCTGTCAGATGTGCGGTGGATGGCGTGTCCGGTTCTCCGGTGGCCGGCCTTGCCGCAAGGTGCAGGGCAGCCCCGCTTTACCCTTACACGGCACGCGGCGGCGAGGGTCCGCCGCAGCCTCGAGGCCGCTCCGGCGGTCGTGGCGCCGTCTTCAGGATCGTCATGTCCCGACCCCGACGTCTCACGCTTTGCCGTTTTTTGCCCTTGCTGCTGGCACTGGCCGCGCCATGGGCGCACGCTCTCAACATCACGGGGGCTGGAGCCTCGTTTCCCTTCCCCGTCTACGCCTTCTGGGCCCATGAGTACCGCGACGCGGCCGATCGCCTGGTCAACTATCAATCCATCGGCTCGGGCGGCGGCGTGGCGCAGATCACCCGCGGCACCGTGGATTTCGGCGCCACCGATGCGCCTCTCGACGGCGAGGAACTGGCCGAACGCGGTCTGGTGCAGTTTCCTTCCGTGCTGGGCGGCACCGTGCCGGTCGTCAATATTCCCGGCATCGCGCCGGGCGAGCTCAAGCTCACCGGCGCCGAGCTGGCCGACATCTTTCTCGGCAAGATCCGAAAATGGAACGATCCGGTGCTGGTGGCCCGCAACCCGGGGCTTGAACTGCCCGATGCCGAGATCCTCGTCGTCCACCGCTCCGATGGCTCCGGCACCACCTATGGCTGGACGCACTACCTGGCCCAGGTCTCGCCCGAATGGGCCAGCCAGGTGGGCGTGGGCAAGGCCGTGAAATGGCCCACCGGCCAGGGCGGCAAGGGCAACGAAGGCGTGGCCAACTATGTGCGCCAATTGCAGAACACCATTGGCTTCGTCGAATACGGCTTCGCGCGCCAGAGCGGCTTGTCCCATGTATCGCTGCAGAACCGTGAAGGCAACTTCGTGCAGCCCAACGCCGAGAGCTTCATGGCAGCGGCCGCCAACGCCGACTGGGAGGCCGTACCGGGCATGGGTGTGATGCTGACCAACCAGCCGGGCGCCGAGGCCTGGCCGCTGGCCGCCGCCACCTACATCCTGGTGCCCACGCGCCCGGATACGCCGGAGCGCGTGCGCGTGGTGTTCGATTTTTTCGACTGGGCCTTCCGGCACGGCGACGATACGGCGGAACGCCTGCATTACGTCGCCCTGCCCGATAACGTTGCCGACCTCGTACGCCAGAGCTGGACGCGGGACGTCCGGCCCCGCAACGGCCAATCCGCCTGGCCCTGATCCTTCCGGCACCGCCGGCGGCTTCGCTTTCTTTCGCCCGCTCTCCCCATGATCCATACCAATACCCTGCTGGATGCGGCCTTTCGCAACCTCACCCGCCTTTTCGCCTTCGCCGTGTTCAGCCTGCTGGCGGCCATCCTGGTGTCGCTGGTCTACGGCAGCCAGGACAGCCTGCGCGAGTTCGGGCTGGCCTTCCTCTGGACGGCCGATTGGGATCCGGTCAACGACCGCTACGGCGCCCTGATCCCGATCTACGGTACCTTGGTCACGTCGCTGCTCGCGCTGCTGATCGCCGTCCCGGTTTCGTTCGGCATCGCCTTGTTCCTTACCGAGCTGGCTCCCGCCTGGCTGCGCCGGCCGCTGGGCACCGCGATCGAAATGCTGGCCGCGATCCCCTCCATCATCTACGGCATGTGGGGGCTGTTCGTGTTTGTACCGCTGTTCCAGCGCACCCTGCAGCCTTGGCTGATCGACGTCCTGAGCTGGATCCCCGGCATCGGTTTCCTGTTCGAAGGGCCGCCCTTCGGCATCGGCATCTTCACCGCCGGATTGATCCTGGCGGTGATGATCGTGCCTTTCATTACCGCGGTCATGCGCGACGTGTTCGAACTCGTGCCGCCCATGCTCAAAGAATCGGCCTACGGCCTCGGCGCGACCACGTGGGAGGTATCGCGCAAGGTCGTGCTGCCCTATACGCGGGTGGGCGCGATGGGCGGCATCATGCTGGGGCTGGGCCGAGCCCTGGGCGAAACCATGGCGGTGACTTTCGTGATCGGCAACGCCTACCGGCTGTCACCGTCGCTGTTCGCCCCGGGCAACTCCATCGCCTCGGCACTGGCCAACGAGTTCAACGAGGCCTCGGGGCTACAGCTTTCGGCGCTGATCGAGCTCGGCTTGATCCTCTTTCTCATCACCACCATCGTGCTGGCGCTCTCCAAGTACATGCTGCTGCGCCTCTCCCGCCACGAAGGCGCCCGTACCTGATACCGCCGGATCCCGCCATGTCCACCATTTCGATGTCCAATCCGGTCTACCGCCGCCGCCGCCTGGTGAACCGGATCATGTTGACGCTTTCGGGCGCCGCGGTCGCCTTCGGCCTGTTCTGGCTGTTCTGGATCATCCTGACCCTGCTGGTCAAGGGTGCCGGTTCGTTCTCGCTGGCCTTGTTCACCGCCAGCACGCCGCCGCCGGGCTTGCCGGGCGGCCTGCTCAACGCCATCGTCGGCAGCGTGCTGATGTCGCTGGTGGGCGTACTGATCGGCACCCCGGTGGGCGTACTGGCCGGAACGTATCTGGCCGAGTACGGCTCGCGAGGCTGGCTGGCGCCCGCCACACGCTTCCTCAACGACGTACTGCTGTCAGCGCCCTCGATCGTGATCGGTCTGTTCGTCTACACCATGTATGTGGCCCAGGTAGGTCACTACTCGGGCTGGGCGGGCGCGGTGGCGTTGTCGATCATCGTGATCCCGGTGGTGGTGCGCACCACCGACAACATGCTGATGCTGGTGCCCAATAGCCTGCGCGAAGCCGCGGTGGCGCTGGGCTGCCCCAAATGGAAGATGATTTCCCTGGTGTGCTATCGCGCCGCCATGTCCGGCATCATCACCGGAGTGCTGCTGGCCGTGGCTCGCATCGCCGGCGAAACCGCGCCCCTGATGTTCACGGCATTGTCCAATCAATTTCTGAGTTTCGACATGAACCAGCCGCTGGCCAACCTGCCCATGGTGATTTTCCAGTACGCCGCCAGCCCCTTCCAGGACTGGCAGACGCTGGCCTGGGCCGGCGCGGCCCTGATCACCCTGCTGGTGCTGGGCATCAACATCCTGGCTCGCTCGTTGTTCCGCAAATGAATTCCCTCCAAGGCACCACCATGTCCCAACCGACCGCGCGTACCAAGCTCGAAGTCAAGAACCTCAACTTCTATTACGGCCAGTACCACGCCCTGCGCAACGTCAGCTTGCAGATCCGGGAGAACCGGGTCACGGCGTTCATCGGCCCGTCGGGCTGCGGCAAGTCCACCCTGCTGCGCACCTTCAACCGGATGTTCGAGCTCTACCCGGGCCAGCGCGCCGAAGGCCAGATCCTGCTCGACGGCGAAGACCTGCTCACCTCCAAGCAGGATATTTCGCTGATTCGCGCACAAGTGGGCATGGTGTTCCAGAAGCCCACGCCCTTTCCGATGAGCATCTACGACAACATCGCCTTCGGCGTGCGCCTGTTCGAAAAGCTCAATACCGTGGATATGGACGAGCGGGTGGAGTGGGCGCTGACCAAGGCCGCGCTGTGGAACGAGGTGAAGGACAAACTGCACCAGAACGGCAACAGCCTCTCGGGCGGCCAGCAGCAGCGCCTGTGCATTGCCCGCGGCATCGCCATCAAGCCGCAGGTGCTGCTGCTCGACGAACCCTGCTCGGCGCTCGATCCGATTTCCACTGCCAAGGTGGAAGAACTCATCGCCGAGCTGAAGGCCGACTACACCGTGGTGATCGTGACCCACAATATGCAGCAGGCCGCGCGCTGCTCCGACTACACCGCGTACATGTACCTTGGAGAGCTGATCGAGTACGGCGAGACGGACCAGATCTTCGTCAAGCCGCGCAAGCAGGCCACCGAAGACTACATCACCGGCCGTTTCGGCTGATTCCGGCGCCCGGCACGGCCCGGGCCAGCGGGGCTTGCGGGACGATGGCCATGAAGGCGTCGCTCCCGCGGGCGTCAGGCGGGCGCGCGCCAAAGGCGGCCGAGCCAATCGAAGATCACCGCATTGGATAGCGGGAGGTTGCCCAACTGGCAGTGCATGTCGCTGCCCAGGCTGGCGAAGCGGTGAACGGTGACCGGCCCGCCCGCCTGGTCCGCGAACTGTTGCAACTGGCGCTCGGTTTCACCCCCCTCGCCCGTGCCGGCCAGGGCCAGCGTGGGGCATTGGATGTCGGCCAGCATGCTGACCGCGCTGAACTCGCGTATGCGCTCGAACCATCCCGAGAACGTGCGAACGCCGAAGCGCCGGCATGAGGCCTTGAACATCAGCTTGTTGAGGCGGGGAAAGACTTCGTCGGGAATGTGCGGCAGGTCGTCGAGGCTGAAGTCGTCATCATCGGGATTATGGCCGCCCACGAAAGCCGACATATAGGCATGTAGATCGACGATGGGCGAATTGGCGATCAGGGCACGGATGCGATCGTCGTGGGCCGCGCCGCGCAGGGCGAAGTAACCGCCGAAGCTGATGCCATACAGCGCCAGCCGCTGCGGATCGACGCCGGAACGGGCGAGTACGGCATCGACCATGGCGCGGATCGGCACTTCGTAGTCGGGCCGGAACACCAGGTCGGGGTGGTCGCGCAGGGCGCCCACCTGGCCAGGTCCTTCGGCCACCGCAACATTGAAGCCACGCTCCAGGGCCGCCCGCGCCGTTTGGAAGTACAGCTCTTCTCCGGTGCCGTCGAAGCCGGTGATCGTGAGGACCGTGGGCCGCGGAACGGCGGGGTCGGCGCCAGCGGGCCGCAGGAAATATCCGGGCAGCTCCAGGCCGTCGCATGGATACGGCATGGGTTCGAACGGGGTTTGGAAGTGTGCGGCGGCACGCCGGAACGACGCCCGGCTGGCCAGGCCCCATTCACGCTGCTGGGGCTCGAAGGGATCGGCGAAATATTCGGCGCAGCGCCAATACATGCTGGCGCGCAAGGCGTGATCGCGGGCCGAGATCGGGAACTCCGGGTCGGCGGCCGCGCCCAGGGCGTCCACTTCGGTGGCGAGCGACACAAAGGCCGCGGGCCATTGCGCCGGGTCGTCGCCCGAGATCGCGGCGCGGGCCGCGAAGACTTCGCCGGGCGTGCCGCCGCCGTAATTGCCGGCGCCGAGCAGGCGCATCAACTGGAAATCGTATTCGCCACTGGCAAAACCCTGGATGCGCGTGGCGGTGCGTTCAACGGTATCGGCCATGGCTGGCCTCCTTGGAGCGTTGGCGAAACGACGGGGGCGGGCCCAACATTCTTCATCGTACCGCACGATGATCTCTCCCCGCCATGGGTGGTTTCTTCGACGATCACATCCCGCCCATGATGTGCTCGCGGCGGATCGGTTATCGTAGCGCCCCATGCCATCCCTTTCTTCTTCCCCGACACGTCCGAGCCGCTGGCGCCTGTTCGCCTGCATGCTCTACGAGGGCGTCCTGCTGTTCGGTGTGGTGTTCCTGGCCGACTATCTCTTCGATACACTCACCCAGAGCACGCACGCCCTGATGTGGCGCCATCTGCGCCAGGTATGGCTGTTCGTGGCGATCGGCGCCTACTTCGTGATCAGTTGGCGCTATGGCCAGACCTTGCCCATGAAAACCTGGCACCTCAGGCTCCAGGATGCACAAGGCCGGATTCCGGGCGTGGGGCTTCGCCTGGCGCGCTATGCGCTCGCCTGGATCCCGGTACTGGCCGCCGCCGGCGTGGTTTGGCTGCTGCACCGCGGCACGGGGCTTCCCGCCATCAATCTGCTGATCGTGTTCACGCCGTTTGCCGGGTTCGTCTGGTCGTGGTTCGATCGCGACGGGCTCTTTCTCCACGATCGCCTGCTGGGCACGCGTATCGTCAGCGCGCGCTAGGGGCCCGCTTCTGCCTCCCGCGGCGCCACGGCCATGCCTGCGGGGTCTTGCAGTTCGCGGCTTGCTGGGCAATGATGACGGCTGGACAGCCGGACCTCTTGCCGATGAACCCTCCCAACCAATATCCCGGCCTATACCAGCAATTCCGGTGGCTGGTTCCGGCGCGGTTCTCCATCTCCAACGCTTGCTGCGAACGTTGGGCGGGCAACTCGGCGGATGCGCGGCGCATCGCCCTGTTTCTCGACGCGGGGGCCGCTGGCCGCGAGATCTGGACTTTCGAACGGCTGCAAGAAACCACCAACCGATTGGCCCACGCCTTGCGCCGCATGGGCGTGCGCCCGGGCGATCGCCTGGCGGTGATCCTGCCGCCGCGCGGTGAGTTCCTGGCCGGCCTCTTCGCCGCCTGGACGGTCGGCGCGATCTGCGTGCCCTTGCCGCCGGGACTCGACCCCTACACGCTGGAACGCTGCCTGCGCGACAGCGCGGCCCGCGTGGTGCTGGTCGACGCCGACAGCCATGCCAAACTCCTGCCGGGCTTGCATCGCTGTACCGCCCTGCAGCAGATCATCGGCCTGGATGTCAGCGACGAACGCGTGGTGCCCTGGCGTGGCCTGCTGGCTCGGCAACCGGCGGCGGCGCCGGTGCCGCCCGACGCCGCGCCCGACATCGCCTTGCTGTTCTACGATACGCTGCCCGGCTCGCCGCCCCGCGGCCTGACCCACGCCCACGCGGCCCTCATCGGCGCCCTGCCCGGCTTCGTCGCCTCCCACGATTGGTTTCCACAACAGAGCGGCAGCTATTGGGTCGGCCTCGAATGGGCCAGCGCCGCCGGCTTGCTGGGCGGTGTTCTGCCCTGTCTGTATTTTGGCCGGCCGCTGGTGGCCAGCCGCGGCCTGCCGATGGCCGAGGCCGGCCACCGCTTACTGCGCCAGCACGGCGTCAGCCACGCCCTGGTGTCGCCGTGGTTGCTGCAGCAATTGCGTCGCCACCCCGAAGCCGCCCGCACCGGCGCTCCGCCGCTGCTGCGGCAATTGGCCAGCACCGGCCAGCGTCTGACGCCGGGGCTAAGCCATTGGGTACAAAAACAATGGGGCGTCACCCTCAACGATCGCTACGGCACCGCCGAAGCGCCGATCGTGGCCGGTCATAGCGCCAGCCGCTGGCCCTCGCCCGCCGGCAGCCTGGGCCTCCCTTATCCCGGCCACCGCATGGCGATCCTCGACTCCCACGGCCAGCCGCTGCCAGCGGGGCGGATCGGCGACATCGCGATCGCCTATACCGACATTCATCAGGATCCCGATCCCGCGCTGTGGCGGGGAGCCTGGCCCGGCCTCGATGGCCAGGACGACGCCTGGTGGCGCACCGGCGATCTCGGCCACCTCGACGCCGAAGGCCATTTCTGGCTGCACGGCCAGGCCGCCCACCTGCTGCCAGTGGGCGGCGAGGTCGTCGATCCCGAGATCCTCGAAGCGGCCATGCTCGAACACCCCGAGGTGCTCGACGCCGGCGTGGTGGCGCTGGGCGACGGTCCCGACCACCAGCGTTTCAAAGCCTGGATCGTAGCGCCCGGCACCGACGATCCACGCACCCTGCAACCCGCGCTCGAAGCCTTGCGACAAGCCATGTGGCCGCCCGCCGCCGCCAGCGTGCCTTGGGTCATCGAACTCACCGACCACCTACCGCGCCAGCCCAGCGGCCGGCTACAGCGCGCCGCCCTGCGCTCGCGCGACCGCAGCCGGCGCCGGCGCAGCCGCAAGGCGGCCTGAGGGCTTCTTTAAGCGTGGGGGCGTTTTTTGCCGCCGGGCCGCTCCCAAGGCAAAAAAGCCCCCTCGGGGGGCAGCGCCGCCGCTTCAGCGGCAAGCGTGGGGGCGTTTTTTTGCCGCCGGGCCGCTCCCAAGGCAAAAAGCCCCCTCGGGGGGCAGCGCCGCCGCTTCAGCGGCAAGCGTGGGGGCGTCGTCCAGCACCCGCCGGGGCGACGCTACAATCAGGGGCAACGAGGAAACCACACCATGGCCATTTATCAGCTCGGCGATCGTACGCCGCAAATCGACCTGCAAGCCTACGTCTGTCCGGGCGCCACCCTGATCGGCGACGTTCGCCTGGCCGCGTACGCCAGCGTCTGGCCGGGCGCGGTGCTGCGCGGGGACAACGAACCCATCATCATCGGTCTCGGCAGCAACGTACAAGACGGCAGCGTGCTGCACACCGACCCGGGCAGTCCCATCGTCATCGCCGAGGGCGTAACGGTGGGCCACCAAGTGATGCTGCATGGCTGCGAGATCGGCGAAGGCAGCCTCATCGGCATGCAGGCCATCATCCTCAACGGCGCCCGGATCGGCCGCAATTGCCTGATCGGCGCCGGCGCCCTGATCGGCGAAGGCAAGGAAATCCCCGATGGTTCGCTGGTGATCGGCCGCCCCGGCAAAGTCACCCGCACGCTCACCGAAGCCGAACTCGAGCATATCCGCGCCGGCAACCAGCATTACCGCGACCGCGGCGCCGAGTACCGCCGCCTGCTCCGGCGCATCGACTGACCCGTTCGCCGTCATGTCCGACTTTCTCCGCAAATACCTGTTCGCCGATCGTACGGTACGCGCCCAGACCGTGGATCTCACCACCGCCTGGCAGCAGATCCTGGCCAACCACGACTACCCCGAGCCCATCGTGCGGCTGCTCGGCGATCTCGTGGCCGCCAGCGTACTGCTATCGGCCAATCTCAAATTCGATGGCACCCTGGCGCTGCAACTGCAGGGCGACGGCGGCATTCCCCTCATCGTCGTCGAATGCCGCGCCAACCTGGATGTGCGCGCCACCGTCAAGGTCGCCGAAGGCGCAATCCTCCCGCCCCAGGGCGACTTGCAAAGCCTGATGAATCCAGGCGGCCGCGGCCGTTTCAGCGTCGTCCTCGATCCCCCCAAGCGCGGCGGCACGGCCCAGCCCTACCAGGGCGTGGTGCCGATGGTGGGCGATACCGTATCGCAGGTGCTCGAGCACTACATGGCCACGTCGGAACAATTGCAGACCCGGCTCTGGCTGGGCGCCAACGCCAGCCGCTGTGCGGGCCTGCTGCTGCAGCGCCTGCCCGATATCGGGGGCCACGTGTCAGGGCAAACCGAGCCCAGTTGGGAACGGGCGCTGCAATTGGCCAATACCCTGGACGAAGCCGAGTTGCTCGAGATCTCGTCCGACACCCTGATGCACCGCCTGTTCTGGCAAGAAGACCTCCTCGCCTTCGAACCGCAAGCGGTGCGCTTCCGCTGCCCCTGCAGCCGCGAGAAAGTCGGCAACATGCTGCGTCTGCTGGGCCAGACCGAGGTCGACGACATCCTCGACGAACAGGGCCAGGTCACGGTCAATTGCGACTACTGTACCCGCCGCTACGTGTTCGACCGCGTCGATTGCGCCGAGGTCTTCGCCAGCGATCAGCCCAACGCGCTGCAGCACCGCAGCGGCGAGCGGCATTAACGTTCGCTTCCATGGCGCCGGCGCCATGGTCGGCCCGCCTGAATGCCCGCGCCGATGCCCGGCATCCGCGTCGTTCCCTGCGTACAAGCCGTTATCGACGCCATCCGGCCAGACCGGCAAACTGGTCTTTTTCGCCGGAGCGTTGGCATGCCTTCTCGACGCGCCTTGGGCATGGCGATGACCGAGTTCGTTCTGGTCGCGCTGCCTCTGCTATTGGCCGGCCTGGCCATCATCGAGCTCGCACGGTGGCAGCTTGCGCGGGCGGCCGTGGGCCATGCCTTGCTGGAGGCCGCGCGCGGCGGCCAGGACGGCTGGCAAGACGAGCGGCGCGTCGCCGAGCGTTTCGAGCTCGCCCTCCTGCCGCTTTGGGGCGCCGGAGCCGATCCCAGGCGGCAACAGGCCACGCTGAGCCGCTTGCGCGACACGGCCGCGAACTTCCGGCAACAAGCCCAGGCTCCCATGTGGCAGATCGAACCCTTGGTCTCGCCCCCGGCGGGGCTGGCCGCCCGGAGCCTGATCGTCCAGCTCATCTACTGGCACCGCCCCTGGGTCCCGGGCGTGCCGACCCTGTTGCGCCAGCTCGGCAGGTTACCGCCAGACTCGCCGCTGCGCGCCGTCATGCGGCGCACCGGCTGGCTGCCGATCCGGCAACGCCTGGCCCTGGAGTGGCATCGCCTGCCCACGGCCGGCGCCAGCCTGCCGGGCGCTCCCGCCCAAGCCTTTGCTCCCATTATGTCCGCGCCAGGGCCCGGCTCCGGTGCCGCGCCACCGCCGCCCTTCGCGGAGCAAGGCGGGCTTTTCCTGCCGCGCTGCCTGGCGCCGGATTGCCTACCGTCCGCTCCCGCCTTGCCCGACGAGGGTGTGGCGCCCGAAGACCTCTGCGGCACCATCTTGTGCTGTCCCCCCTGAGGCCGGCACGAGGCGAGCGGCAAGCGCCTCTCTCGGAACGATCGCGGCCGCTCCCTTCGCGTACGGCGGCGTCGAAGGCAGGTACAAGATCCGCCTAACGAGGATGGCTTGCGGCCACCCCTGTTCATGAAAGACGGCGCTCTTTCACATTAAGCCGCGCGGGACGGCGCCAGTCGGCCGCCGGCGCCGCCGTCGCTTGGCGCACCACCGGTCGGCCATGGCAGAATGCCGCATCCACCTTCCTGGAACTGTTCCCATGCCGCGCACCACTTTCCCACGTTCTTCCGCCACCCGGCCGATCCGCATCTGGGATGCGCCGCTGCGATGTTTCCACTGGGCCCTGGTGATCTGCATCATCGGCGCCTTTACAACGGCGCAACTCGGGGGGCTATGGATGGACTGGCACGTGCGCTTCGGCCTGGCGGTGCTGGTGCTGGTGGTATTTCGCCTCGTTTGGGGCGTGCTGGGCTCACACCACGCGCGCTTCGCCAATTTTGTGCGCGGCCCCGGAGCCGTGGCCGCCTATCTCAAGGGCACGCTCACGACGGCGGGCCACAGCCCGCTCGCCTCCTGGTCGGTCGTGCTGATGCTGCTCTCGCTGCTGGTGCAGGCCGGTACCGGCCTGTTCGCCACCGACGGCATCCTGATCGAAGGTCCGCTGGCCCACCGCGTGGATCCCGGCGTTTCGGACACGCTCACGGGCATTCACCAGATCAACAAAATCGTCTTGCTGGCGCTGATCGTGCTGCACCTGCTGGCCCTGCTTTGGTATGGCCTGGTCAAGCGGCAGCCTCTGGTACGGGCCATGCTTACCGGCAACAAGCCCGCCGGGCAAATCCCCGAGCGCACTGCGCCCGCGCAAGACGACTGGCGGCTTTGGCTGCGCGCCCTGATCGTGCTTGCCGCCATCCTGGCCGTGCTCTACGGCTGGGTTCTGCCAAACTGACCACGCGCCCAGCACAGCCCTCGCCGCCAAGCGAGACAAACCACCGCCTGGCGCCGCGGGATTCCCGGAATCGTGTCGCAGACGACCCGGCCGGAAGGCCCGAGTCGTTCACAGCCGCCACGACTCAGCGGCGCTGGCGGAAGGAGTCGTGACAGGCCCGGCAACTGTTGGCGGTGTGGCCGAAGGCTTCTCGCACCCGGGCCAGTTCACCGGTGTCGGCGGCGGCTTCGAGCTCGGCCATGCGGGTTTGCAGCAGTTGCGCCGCGTCGGCGAACTTTTGCGGTTCCCGCCATACCTCGGGGCGGGCATTGCCACCCTCGGTACCCGGGTGAAAGGCCTGCCAGGGCTTGGCGGCCAGCGCCCTGAACTCGGCCACATCGGCCTTCACCTGCTCGGGATCGTAGGGCGCCCGGCCGCGCGCCACCTCGGCCAGGCTTTGCGAGTGCTCGCCCATCTGCTTGAGTACGCCCTGACGATACTCCACCGCCGCGGCGGCATCCGGAAACGGCGCCTCGGCCATGGCGGGCGTCTGCGTCAATGCCAGTGCGGCCAGTGACAGACTCAGCCCTCGAACCCTCGACTTCATCATGGAATTTTCTCCTGGAAACATGGACATGCGCCCGGCCGCCCCCCGGCGTGCCGATGCCGAAGGAAAGCTCCTTCAGCGTCGACACGGCCGTGCGGCGCCGTGCCGCCAGCGTACGACTCCGTTCGGGACGGAAAACTCAACCCAGATCGCGCGCCAGGCGGGCGGCGTTGCCAATATACCGGCGCGGCGTAAGATCGAGCAGGCGCTGGCGCGCGTCGTCGGGCAGTTTCAGGCCAAGGATGAACTCGCGCAGGGCCTCCGGGGTGATACCCTTGCCGCGGGTGAGCGCCTTCAGTTGCTCGTAGGGCTGGGGCAGGCCATAACGCCGCATCACCGTTTGCACCGGTTCGGCCAGGACTTCCCAGCAGGCGTCGAGGTCGGCGTCGATGGCGGCCGCATTCACTTCGAGCTTATCGAGGCCGCGCGCGCAGGCGTCGTAGGCCACCAGGCAATAGCCCAGCGCCACGCCGAGGTTGCGCAGCACGGTGGAGTCGGTGAGGTCGCGTTGCCAGCGGGAAATCGGGAGCTTGTCGGCCAGGTGGCGCAGCGTGGCATTGGCCAGCCCGAGGTTGCCCTCGGAGTTTTCGAAGTCGATCGGATTGACCTTATGCGGCATGGTGGACGAACCGACTTCGCCTTCTTTCAGGCGCTGCTTGAAATAACCCAGGGCGATGTAGCCCCAGATGTCGCGGTTGAGATCGAGCAGAATGACGTTGGCGCGGGCGATGGCATCGAAGAGTTCGGCCATCCAATCGTGCGGTTCGATCTGGATGGTGTGGCGGTTTTGCGTGAGCCCGAGCTCCGATAGCACTTTGGCGGCCACGGCCTCCCAATCGATGTCGGGATAGGCCGAGAGATGGGCATTGAAGTTGCCGGTGGCGCCATTGAGCTTGGCCAGCGGCCGCACCACGGCAATGACCTCGATGGCGCGCCGCAGCCGCACGGCGACGTTGGCGAACTCTTTACCCAGCGTGGTGGGCGAGGCCGGCTGGCCATGGGTGCGCGACAGCATGGGCTGGTCGGCGTGCTGGCTGGCCAGCGCCACCAGACGCTGCTGCAGGCCGCGCAGCGCGGGCAGTACCGCCTCATCGCGGGCCGCCGTCAGCATCAGTGCATGGGAGGTGTTGTTGATGTCTTCGGACGTGCAGGCAAAATGGATGAACTCGGCCGCGGCGGCGAGTTCGGCGTGGCCCGACACCCGCTCTTTAAGCCAATACTCCACGGCCTTGACATCGTGATTGGTGACTCGCTCGATCTCTTTGATGCGCGCGGCGTCGGCCTCGGAAAAACCATCGACCAGCGCTTGCAGGGCCTGGCGGGCCTCGGCGCCGAAAGCGGGCAGCTCGGGCAGGCCGGCGTCGGCGAGCGCCACCAGCCAGGCCACTTCCACCTTCACGCGATGGAACATGAATCCTGCTTCGGACAGCAGCGGCCGCAGCGCCTGGCCGCGGCTGGCGTAACGGCCGTCTAGCGGCGACAGGGCGTTGAGGGAACTGAGCTCGGAAGCAATTTTCATGGGAAATCCTGGGCGCAAAACGCGGGCTTGACAGCAATGACGGGCAACCGGGCATTATATCCGTCCGACGGCGGCCGGCTGCCCATGCGCTCGGCTAGGGGTGCTGCATGAACAACCCCCGAGGCGCCGCGGGCCGCCAGCCAGTTTGCGGCGCGCACCGGGCCGGCACGACCCCGGAAACCACCGCGCCGAACGCGGCGCAATCGCAACATCGTTGTAATATCGCAACACAAAGCCCAGGCCACCAAGAGGCCCGATGCTATACTCGGCCGGCTCCCGCCGTGGTGCGGCACTGTGTCGCCCAGGGCTCCCCGGCGTCGCGGCGCCCAGCCATTTCCGCTGCGGTTTATTCCTCTCACGGGTTTTCCATGAAGCTGATCGGCTCTCTCTCCAGCCCATTCGTCCGCAAGGTCCGTATCGTCCTGGCCGAGAAGAAACTCGACTACCAGCTGCAGCTCGAAGATGTCTGGGCCGACGGCTCGGTCATCCATTCGCTCAATCCGCTGGGCAAAGTGCCCTGCCTGGTCATGGACGACGACACCCCGGCCCTCTACGACTCGCGGGTCATCGTCGAATATCTGGATACGCTCTCGCCGGTCAGCCGCCTGCTGCCGGCCGCGGGCCGCGAACGCCTCGAAATCAAATGGTGGGAAGCCGTCTCCGACGGCGTCCTCGACGCCGCCGTGCTGATCCGCCTGGAGCACACGCAGCGCTCCGCCGAACACCGCAGCGACGCCTGGCTTGCCCGCCAGCGCGGCAAGATCGAAGCCGCCCTGCCGGTGATGGACAACCGCCTGGGCGATCGCCCGCATTGCGTGGGCATGCCCACCAGCAGCTACAGCCTCGCCGACATCGCCGTGGGCTGTGCCCTGGGCTACCTCGACTTCCGCCTGCCCGACCTCGCCTGGCGCGACAACTGCCCCAACCTCGCCCGCCTGTACGAAAAACTGCAGCAGCGGCAATCGTTCATCGATACGCAGCCGGCCTGAGCGCGACTGGAGGGCACCCTCAACGCGCCGGGCCGCCCCAAGCGCGAAGCCTTGGCCGGGCGCTAGCGCTGCAGCGCCTGCCAGGCTTTTTCCAGCCGCTTGACCGACACCGGCATCGGCGTGCGCAAGGTTTGCGCAAACAGCGCCACTCGCAACTCCTCCAGCAGCCACCGAAAAGCGTCGAGCTGGGCGTCCGGCACGCCTTTGCGCTGTGCCACTTCGCGCTGGTAACGCTGCAGCAGTGGCGCCATGTCGGCCTGCAGGCGTTCATCGCGGGCGGGCTCGGCCCGCAGCTTATCGATACGCATCGCCACCGCCTTGAGATAGCGCGGAAAATGTACCAACTGCGCGTACGGCGTATCGCGTATGAAGGTTTTGTGCACCAGGGCCCGCAGTTGCTGCTCGATGTCGGCATGGGCGGCCGCAAAGCCCTTGGCCTGCGGCAGCTTGCGCTGCACCGCCGTCCATTCGGTGAGGATGGCATGCGCCAGCCTGGCCATTTCCTGGGCTACCAGGCCCAGCCGGCCACGGCCCTCGTCGATTCGCCGGGTAAAGCCCGCCGCGTCGGTGGGCCAGGGTTCGGCCAGGCAGGCGGATTCGATCGCGGCATCGAGAATCTGGTCGCGCAGCTCCTCCTGGGTGCCCAGGTTCATGAACAGCATGCTCATGGCGGTGAGCTGGTTCAGGTTTTTCTCGAGGAACTTCACCGGTTCGCGCAGTTGCAGCCGGAACAGCCGCAGCAGACCGCGCCGATGCCGCTGGCGCGCCGCCACCGGGTCGTCGAACACATCCAGCTCGCAATGGCTGCCGCGATCGATCAGGGCGGGATAGCCGAATACCGTTTGGCCGCCGCGGCGGATCTCGAGCAGTTCGGGCAGCTCGCCGAACGTCCAGGCGGTGATGTCGTCGTGCGCCGCCAGAGCCTGGGCCGCCCCGCTGTCGCGCGCCGCCACCTGCTGGAAAGTGGCCTGGGCCTGGCGACCATGCTCGGCCCGCAGCTGCGCGAGGCTGCGGGCCATGGCCAGCATGCGGCCATGCTCGTCCACCAGGCGAAAGTTCATGAACAGATGCGCCGGCAAGGTCTCGGGCTTGAAGTCGGTGGGCGCCACACGCACCTGGGTTTGTTCGCGGATGTCGTCGATGAGCGCGTCGAGCAGGCCGCGCTCGGGCTGCTGCGCTTCCTCGAAATGCCGGTCGAAGAAGCCGGCGGCGTAGTCCGGCAGTGGCACGCAATGCCGCCGCAGCTTCTGCGGCAGCGATTTGAGCAAGAGGTGCACTTTCTCCTTGAGCATGCCGGGTACCAGCCACTCGGTGCGCTGCGGTTCCACTTGGTTGAGCGCGTACAGCGGCACCGACAAGGTGACGCCGTCGCGCGGCGAACCGGGCTCGAAGTGATAGCTCAAGGCCAGGTCCACCCCGTGCCACTGCACCGACTTGGGGAAGACGTCGGTCGTGACGCCGGCGGCTTCGTGGCGCATGAGCTCGTCGCGGCTGAGAAACAGCAGCCCGCTCCGCTGCGGCCGGGCCTGCCGGCCGGCGCCGGCCTTCCCCTCGCCGGCGCCTGCTGGCGGCCGTGCCGCGGACCTTGCCGCAGGGACGTCGTGGCCGGCCCTGGCATCTTCCGCCTCGGCGCCTGATGGCAGCCCCGCGACGCCGCCGTCAGCCAGGGGCGCGCCCTCCGCCCTGGCATACCAGGCCTCCAGCGTGCGGGTCTGGCACACATCGGCCGGCAACTGGCGGTCGTAGAACGCGAAGATCAAGGCCTCGTCGACCAGGATGTCGGGGCGGCGCGACTTGTGCTCCAGCTTCTCGATCTCGGCGATCAACTTCCGGTTGTGCGCCACGAAGGGCAGTTTGGTGTCGATCTCGCCGGGCACCAGGGCTTCGCGGATGAAGATCTCGCGCGCCTGGGCGGGATCGATGCGGCCGAAATGCACTTTGCGGCCGTGGTACAGCGGCAAGCCATAGAGCGTGCCGCGCTCGTTGGCCACCACCTGGCCGCGTTTTTTATCCCAGCGCGGCTCCGACCACTGCCGCTGCACGCGCTCGCCGGCCACGCGTTCGATCCAGGTGGGTTCGATGCGCGCCACGCAGCGGGCGAACAAGCGGGTGGTCTCCACCAGTTCGCCGGCCAGCACCCAGCGGCCGGCCTTGCGCTGCAGGCGCGAGCCCGGATGGATGTGAAAGCGGATGCCCCGCGCGCCCAGATAGTGCGGCGCATCGTCCGACTTCGTGCCGATATTGCCGAGCAGGCCCGAGAGCAAGGCCAGGTGCAGCTGCTCGTAGGTGGCCTCCGAGGTATTGAGCCGCCAGCCGGCGCTGCCCACCATGGCCGCCAGTTGGCTATGCACGTCATGCCATTCGCGCAGGCGCACGGGCGACAGGAACTGCTCGCGCAACTGCTGCACCAGCTTGCGCTGCGAGGCCTTGTGCGCCACGGCCTCGTGGTACCACTTCCAGAGCTTGACGTAGGACAGGAACTCCGAGCGTTCGTCGGCGAACTTGGCGTGGGCCGCATCGGCCGCCTCTTGCGCGGCCAAGGGCCGATCGCGCGGATCCTGCACCGACAGCGCCGCGGCAATGATCAGCATCTCGGCCAGGCATTGCTGCTCGCGCGCGGCCAGCACCATGCGCGCGATGCGCGGATCGACCGGCAGGCGCGCCAGCTCGCGCCCCACCGGCGTGAGCCGGTTGCGCTCGTCGATGGCGTCCAGCTCCTGCAGCAGGTGGTAGCCATCGGCCACCGCCCGCCCCGAGGGCGCTTCGACGAAGGGAAAATCCTCGATATCGTCGAGTTTCAGCGCCTTCATGCGCAGGATCACCGAGGCCAGCGACGACCGCAGGATCTCGGGGTCGGTAAAGCGCGGCCGCTGCGCGAAATCGGCCTCGTCGTACAAACGGATGCACAGCCCCGGCCCCAGGCGGCCGCACCGGCCAGCGCGCTGGTTGGCCGAGGCCTGGCTGATCGGCTCGACTCGCAGCTGCTCGACCTTGCTGCGCCAGGAATAGCGTTTGACCCGCGCCAGCCCGCTATCGACCACGAAGCGGATGCCCGGCACCGTGAGCGAGGTCTCGGCCACGTTGGTGGCCAGCACGATGCGGCGGGCGTTGGTGCGCGGGTGGAACACCGCCTCCTGCTCGGCTTGCGACAGGCGGGCGAACAGCGGCAGCACCTCGATGCCCGGCGGATGACGCTTGCGCAGCGCTTCGGCGGCTTCGCGGATCTCGCGCTCGCCCGGCAGGAACACCAGCACGTCGCCCGGGCCATGGCGCGCGCATTCGTCCACCGCATCGACGATGGCGTCGATCAGGTCGCGCTCTTCGTCGGCCGCGCTGCGCTCGCGGCTCTTGCCATCGGCGCCGGACGGGCTGGTTGGCCCCGGCCCCTGACCTTGGCCAGCGGCCGGACCGGTGGGGTCGAACACCGGCCGGTAGCGGATTTCCACCGGATACAGCCGTCCCGACACCTCGATGACCGGCGCCGGGGTGCCGTCGGGCGCCGCGAAGTGGCGGGCGAAACGCTCGGCATCGATGGTGGCCGAGGTGATGATGAGCTTGAGATCGGGCCGCCGCGGCAGCAACTGGCGCAGATAGCCGAGCAGGAAATCGATGTTGAGGCTGCGTTCGTGCGCTTCATCGATGATGATCGTGTCGTACTGACGCAACAGCGGATCGCGCTGCGACTCCGACAGAAGGATGCCGTCGGTCATCAGCTTGACCGAGGCGCCGGGCGCGGTGCGGTCGTTGAAACGCACCTGGTAACCCACCACCTCCCCCAGCGGCGTGCGCAGCTCTTCGGCAACGCGGCGAGCCACCGAGGTGGCCGCCAGCCGGCGCGGCTGGGTGTGGCCGATCATGCCCCGTTCTCCCCGCCCCAGTTCCAGGCAGATCTTGGGCAATTGGGTAGTCTTGCCCGAGCCCGTTTCACCGCTGACGATCACCACGGCATGCGCCTGGATGGCGCGCGCGATCTCGGCGCGCCGCGCGCTGACCGGCAGACTGTCGGGATAGGTGATCTCGGGGACGGGATGGCGCTCGCGGCGGGCGGGACGGTTCACGCAGCAGACTCGGGTAGGACGGAAACCCGTCATTATCCTACGAGAGGCCGTTTGACCACGCGCCGGTCTTACCGTCATGGCGATCCCGGCGTCGTAAAATAGCAGGCTTTCGACGCCCTCGCCGCCATGACTCTGCCCGCCCCCGCCGAAGACCCTGCCCCGCTGGCCGACCCCGACGTCGTCCCCCCCGAGATCGCCCCCGCCCAGTTCGTTCGCTGGTTCCGGGAGGTCGCGCCCTACGTTCATGCGTTCCGCGGCAAAACCTTCGTCATCGGCTTCGGCGGCGAACTCGTACAGGCTGGCGCGCTCAACAGCCTGGTACAGGATCTTTCCCTGCTCAACGCGCTGGGCATCCGCCTGGTGCTCATCCACGGCTCGCGGCCCCAGGTCAATGAGCAATTGCGGCTCAAGGGCTTCGCCCAACAGTTTGGCCGCGGCATGCAGGTCACCGACGCCGACGCCCTCGAATGCGTCAAGGAGGCCGCCGGCGAGATCATGCTCGACATCGAAGCCGCCTTCAGCCAGGGCCTGCCCAACACGCCGATGTCGCACGCCCGCATGCGCGTGATCACCGGCAACTTCGTCACCGCGCGGCCGGTGGGCGTGATCGACGGCCTGGATTACCAGCACACCGGCCTGGTGCGCAAGATCGATACCGAAGCCATGCGCTTTGCCGTGGATCACGGTTCCATCGTGCTCATGTCGCCCCTGGGGTTTTCACCCACCGGAGAAGCCTTCAGCCTGTCGATGGAAGAACTCGCCACCCGCGTGGCGGTGTCGCTGCGGGCCGAAAAGCTGATTTTCATCACCGAAAGCATGGGCGTGCGCGACACCGAGGGCGCCATCGATACCGAGCTCGCGCGAGTCGACGCCGACCGCCTGCTGGCGCAAGACACGCTGGACGACGATACCGCCCACTATCTGGCGCACGCCTCCAAGGCCGTCAAGCAAGGGGTGGCGCGCGCCCACCTGTTGCCGTATGCGCTCGACGGCAGCATTCTGCTCGAGATCTTCACCCATGATGGCGTCGGCACCATGGTGGTCGAAGACACGCTCGATGATCTGCGTCCCGCCACCGTGGATGACGTCGGCGCCATCGTGCAGCTTATCGAGCCTCTCGAACAAGACGGCACGCTGGTGCCGCGCGGCCGCCACCAGATCGAGCGCGACGTCGAAAAATTCTGGGTGGCCGAGCACGACGGCATCATCTACGGCTGTGTGGCGCTGTATGTGTGGCCCGAAGAACGCATGGGCGAAATGGCCTGTCTGGTCGTGCATCCCGACTGGCAGGCCGAAGGCGAAGGCGACAAACTGCTGCGGCATGTGGAATCCCGCGCCCGCGCCACCGGTGTGCGCAGGCTGTTCGTACTCACCACCCGCACCTCGCACTGGTTCATCAAGCGGGGCTTCACCCACGGCTCCATCGCCGACCTGCCCGGCGAACGCCGGTCGCAGTACAACCGGGCCCGCAATAGCCTGGTCTTCATCAAAAGGCTGTAGGCGCTGGCTTTGGGCGCCAAGGCGCGGCAGCCGGCGGGCCGTTCGTTCGGCTTGCGCCGGGCCCCGGCTTGCACGGCGGCCATGATTTCGATGACAATTGAATAATGGAAGCCAAAACCGTCGTCGTCGTCTTGGCCGCCCTGGCCCAGGAATCCCGTCTGACCATCTTCCACCTGCTCGTTCAGGCCGGTCCGGATGGGCTCCCCGCAGGCGAAGTCAGCAAACGCACGGGCATCCCGCCGTCGTCGCTGTCGTTTCACCTCAAAGAGCTCACCCACGCCGGCCTGACCGAAGCCCGCCAAGAAGGTCGCTTCGTCTATTACCGCGTTCAGCCCGACACCTTGCGCGCCCTGGTGCGCTATCTGGTCGAGGACTGCGGCGGCGCACCGCCCGTTTCCGCGGGATAGGCGCCCGCCCATCGGCTTCTCGCGGCGCCAGGCGCCCGCCACCCGCCCTCCCGGCGTTTTCCCCCCTTTTGCTTCGACATCCTCATGTTTCCCACCACGATCTATCACAATCCCCGCTGTGGCACCTCACGCAAAACCCTGGAGCGGCTTCGCGAAGCCGGCCTGGAGCCCGTGGTCATCGAGTACCTGCAGACACCGCCCGACCGGGCCACGCTTCAGGCCCTGATCCGCGACGCCGGACTCGGCGTGCGCGAAGCCATCCGCGAGAAAGAAGCGGTCTACCAGGAGCTTGGGCTGGACGACCCCTCCTTGTCCGATGACGCCCTGCTCGACGCCATGCTGGCCCACCCCATCCTCATCAACCGGCCTTTCGTCGTCACGCCGCGCGGCACCCGCTTGTGCCGGCCCATGGAACGCGTGCTCGAGATCCTGCCGGCCTGAACACCAGGCGCCCGTCGCGGCGCAAACCGAAGGTGGTGTATCCGGCGGTATCCACATCCGCCGCGCCCGCCTCCCAGCGTGTCAGAGTCAGGGCCTCAGTCGAACCTCAGGCCCGTTCATGCTCCGCCACCTGCTGTTTGCCCTCCTGGCCGTCGCCTTCCTGATTCGTCCAACCGCCACCGCGCTGGCCGCCTCCTCGGCCATGCTGGGCTTCAGCGGGCCGGCGCTGCACGCCAGCGTTCAACTGGAACCCGCCGACCCCCACGCATCGCCCCCCTGCCCCGCCGGCCAGGTGTGGCAGGCCGGGGCCTGCGTCAATCCGTGTCTTGCCCTCAGTTCGGTCTATCAGTATTACCCGGAGCTCGACTTCTGCTACCTGGCCGAAGATCGCGACCGCGAGCACCAGAACCGCGCCTGCATCAGCCCCGCGGGCTATTACGGCGACCAAACCCGCAGCCGGTACCGCATCCGCTTCTTCGGTAAAACCCTCACCAATCCCGGTCCGCTGACCGTCGTCTACCTCCCGTGGAGCGAATGGGGCGACTGGACCTCCTGCCCACCCTTGCCGGAAGACTCCCCCGACCGCCCCGGCGTCGGTAGCCAGATCACGCTCAAGGCCTTGATCTGCGGCCCTTCCGACCTCGGCTACCACACCGTCGTCGGCGCCGATTGGGCCAAACAGCAAGTCATCGCCAAATATCGCGGCTTCGGCGCCTCGCGCCGTTGCCCGGAGGCGGGAGGATTCCAGTACTGGATGACCGAATGGCGGCGCCTGGCCAATCAGGCGGTCGGCACCGACGGCGACGATCCCAATGCCGGCCTGCATGCGGCCTGGCCCACCATCGAAGGCCATATGTTCGATCGCGCCCTCAGTTTGCGCGAACTCGATCCCCCCGCCGGCGACAGCGGCATCCCGGCCGCCAACGCTCTCTGCCGCGATGCCGCCCGGGAGCGCTGGCCGGGCTTTTCCGGGCAGGTGGAGTACCGCGTGGGCTCGGGCAACCTCTGCCTGGTTACCGCCATCTCCTGAGGTCGCCGGGGGCGTGGCGCCTCTGAGCCTTCGGCCGGTCGGCCGCCACGCGGCCGGCATTGCGTTCCCACCCTGCCACCACGAACCTTTCTTCCAGGACCACGCCATGGATTACGCCCAAGCCCGCGAACTGCTGCAACGCCTCTATAGCACCCACACCAGCACGCTGCTCACTACCTTCGCCCTCGAGAACTTCGAGTCCCTCATTCCCTATTTCGGCGTCGAGCGCGCCTACACGGATATCGTCGCCCACCTCTATTCCCGCGCCGCGCTCGCCGACTACCAGGAACGCCTCTTCCCGGCGGAATTGCGCTGGAAGCCCTCGCAAAGTCTGGACGAATACAACACCAGCCTGCCTTCGTCGATCGTGCTGGGCCTATTGTTTCCCCAGGCGTCGGCCGAACTCGCCGAAGGGCTGCGCGACCTTCTCGACACCCGGCAGATCAGCAACCTCGACCTGCTGCATGGTTGGGCCCTGCTGCCGCCAGGCCCCCCGCCCGACTGGGACACCATGCTCACCGCCTTGCGCGAGAATCCCTTTGTGCGCGCCGAAGGCTGGCTGGCCTTGCCCGACCTCGATCTGCCCTTTCTTGCCGCCGCCGATGTCCACTGGCTCTTGGCCATCTACGTTGCCGCCTTTGGCCGCGCGCCCGATCCCGAAGGCCTGCGCTACTGGGCCGAGCAAATGCAAACGGTCCTGGCCGACGACGCCGATCGGGCGCAGGCCCTGAAGATCCTGGCCGGCCACATCGATTGGGCCGGCCAGCAGAACCGCGAGGCCGGCAGCGATCTCCCGCCGGCGTCATACGTGGCCCAGATCTATCAGCAGGTGCTGGGCCGCGAAGCCGATGCCTATGGGCTGCAATACTGGACGGATGGCCTTGCCAGCGGCGAGATCCCGCGGGGCCAGTTTCTGGCAAACTTCCTCTACAGCGCCCTGAACGGCACGGGCGACGCCGGCTACCTGCAAGCCAGGATCGCCGTGGCGGGCCACGCCACCCATGCGCTCCAGCGCGACCCCGCCGCCAAGCTCGATCTCGCCGGAGTCCTGGAGGGCGTTCATCATGTGGGATCGGCGTTGGCGGCCATCGCTCTCCTGTCTCCTCCGTTCGGCGACACACCGTTGCCGTCTTCGTCCCAGGCCCTCGCCGAACCTGCGTGGTTCGCAGCCCTGTCGGCCACTCAAGAAGCCGGGCCCGCGACAGAGCCCTACGAACAGCCGCCAGAGCCCGACGCCGTTCTTCCTTGGATGGCCGGCGACTCGCCCGATGCCCTCTCCCCGCACGACGCCCTGTGGTAACACGCGGCGTCGCCCTCCGCACACTCTGTAACCACGGTCCTTTACAATGGGCCAAGAACTCCGGGCGCAAGCCTCCCACCCTTACAGGACTTCCCCATGGCTCGAATGGTGCAGTGTGTCAAGCTCAAGACCGAGGCCGAAGGTCTCGATTTCCCGCCCTACCCAGGCGAACTCGGCAAAAAAATCTGGCAAAGCATCTCCAAGCAGGCTTGGCAAGACTGGATCGGCATCCAAACCCGCTTGGTGAACGAAAACCGCCTGAACCTGGCCGATGCCCGGGCGCGCAAGTATCTCGCCCAGCAGATGGAACGCTATCTGTTCGAAGACGGCTCGGTGGAAGCCCAGGGCTACGTGCCGCCGTCGCAATAAAAACGCGCGTGATCAGTCCGACGCTTCGCGCTCCACCTGATCTACGCCGGTATGGCGCACGTCTTTGCCCTTGATCAGGTAGATCACCTGTTCCGACATATTCTTGGCGTGATCGCCAATGCGCTCCAGCGCCTTGGCGATGAACAACAGCTCGATGGCGCGCGAAATCGTGCGCGGGTCTTCGATCATGTAGGTGATCAGGTGGCGGATGGCGGCCTGCCATTCCTGGTCTACGCTTTTGTCCTGGCGCACCACGTCGGCCGCCACCTTGGCGTCGCCACGGGCGAAGGCATCCAGCGTTTGCCGCATCATCGTATTGACGTAGCCGGCCATGTGCCAAAGCTCGAGCGCGGGCATATTGCGCCGGCCGGCCTCGTGGATCATCTTGGCCATGCGCGCGATTTTTTCGGCCTCGTCGCCGGAACGCTCCATGTCGGTGATCATTTTGGTGAGCGTGATCATCATCCGCAGGTCGACGGCGGCAGGCTGGCGCAGCGCCAGGATGCGGCTGATGGCCTCATCGATCTCCGTTTCGTAGCTATTCACCTCCGCCTCGCGCGTGATCACGCGATCGAGGAGGTCGAGGTCGCCATTGGCCAAGCCGTCGATGGCATCGCGGATCTGGGCTTCTACCATCCCCCCCATTTGCAAAAAACGCGAACGGACGCTTTCGATCTCGGCGTCGAATTGTCGATGAGTGTGTTCGGTCATAACCGCTCCTTGATCGGGGACCTTGCCCGCGCCCGCAGGCAAAGGTACAAGTTTATGGCTTGAGTATGACGCTCTGATGGCGGTGCGCCCATTGTGGCACGAAGACCACACTCCCGCCTGGCTTGACCCTTCGTCCTGAAGCCCGGGCTTGCGCTTAGGCGCGTGGTCAGGTTTCGCCCAAGCGAGGCGCCTTCAGCCGCCGCACCCCGCGCTGGGTGGCCAGCAGCGCGATATCGGCTCCCGCCAGCGCGAACAGGCCGCACGTTACAACGCCGGGAATGTCGTTGATCTGCCGCTCGAAGGCTTGGGCATCGATGATGCGCAGGCCATGGACATCCAGGATCACGTTGCCATTATCGGTGACGAAGTCCTCGCGCAGCGCCGCTCTGCCGCCCAGCGCGCTCAGGCGGCGCGCCACGGCGGCGCGCGCCATGGGAATCACCTCGATCGGCAGCGGGAAGGCGCCCAGGCTGTCCACGAGCTTGGATTCGTCGACGATGCAAATGAAGCGGCGGGCCACCGAGGCGACGATTTTCTCGCGCGTGAGCGCGCCGCCGCCACCTTTGATCATGTAGAGATTGCTGTCGATCTCGTCGGCGCCATCCACATAGACGGGCATGCTGTCGACCTCGTTGAGCTCGAGCACGGCCACGCCATGATCCGCCAGCCGCCGGGCGCTGCGCTCGGAGCTGGCGACGCAGCCGCGGAAACGGCCGCGATGCGCGGCCAGTCCGTCGATGAAGTGGTCGGCGGTGGAACCCGTGCCTACGCCCACTACGGTATCGGGCGCCAGGACTTCGAGTACCAGCTCCATGGCCGCCGCGGCGGCCTGGCGTTTCAAATCGTCTTGGGTCAACATCGTCTTGCTCCTTCAGGGGGTTTCGGGCCGCGTCGTTTCCAGCCCCGACGGCCTATCCGCTTGCGCCGGCGCGCTGGCCGCCGGTTCCTCGTCCCCGCCATTATCGGGCCAAGGCGCGGCTGCGTCGGCCGGCAGAGCCTCCACCGTTCGCAAATTGCGCAGCATGACCCGCGTGCGGGTCTCGGTCTGACCGATCCGGCTACTGGCCGACTCCAGCGACTTGCGCACCTGGGCCAGGGCATCGCCGAATTTACCGAACTCGGTCTTGACGGCGCGCAGCACCTGCCACACTTCGGCCGAACGCTGTTCGATGGCCAGGGTGCGGAAGCCCATTTGCAGGCTGTTGAGCATGGCCGCCAGGGTGCTCGGTCCGGCCACCGTCACGCGCAGCGCCAGCAGGCGGTCGAACAGGCCGGGGCGGCGCAGCACCTCGGCATACAGGCTTTCGGTCGCCAGGAACATGATGGCGAAGTCGGTGGTGTGCGGCGGCGAAACATATTTGCCGGCGATGCGCCGGGCCTCGGTTTCCACGGCGCGCTCCAGGGCTGCGCCAGCGCTGCGCATGGCGTCTTCGTCGGCCCGCTCATGGGCATCGTGCAAGCGTTCGAAAGCTTCTTTGGGAAACTTGGCGTCGATCGGCAGCCAGACCGGGGCGTCGCCCTGCCGGCCGGGCAGGCGGATGGCGCACTCGACCACTTCGGATTGGCCGGGGATCGGCCGCACCTGGTAGGCGTATTGATCGGGCGTCATCAGATCTTCGATCAGCCGCGTCAGCTGCACTTCGCCCCAGGTGCCGCGCGCCTTGACGTTGACCAGCACGCGCTGGAGGTCGCCGACTCCGGCGGCGAGCTGGCGCATGTCGCCCAGGCCGCGATGCACGGCTTCGAGCTGCTGCGATACCAGGCGGAAGGATTCACCCAGGCGCTGTTCCAGCGTGGCCTGCAGTTTGTCGTCCACCAGCCGGCGCATTTCGTCGAGCTTACCGGCGTTTTCAGCCTGCAGCGCCTGCAGCCGGGTGTCGAGGGTGTGTCGCAGGTCGTGCAGGCGGCGGTCGTTGGCTTCGCTGAGCTGCTGCCATTGTTGGCCTAAATTGCCGGCAAAGCGTTCGAGCCCGCGGCCTTGTTCGTCGCGCAGCTGCGCGGCGTCGCGGGCGAGCTGATCGCGCAGGCCATCCTGATGCTGGCGCGATTCGACCCGGAGGGCGGACATGGTGCGCGCGAGGTCGTCGCGCATTTCGCGCTGGAGGTGGTCGAAGGCGTCGCGCCAGTCGTGGGCCTCGCGGTCTTGATGGGCGGCGAGGAGGTCGAAGCGATGCCGCCAGTGGCGTGCGCGGGCGGCGGACAGGGCGATGGCGGCGAGCAGCAGCGCCAGCGCAGCCGCCAGGCCGCCAGCCATCCACCATTGCCAGGGAGACCAGAGAGTGGGATCCACGCCAGATTCTCGTTGCTGCGATCGCAGGCATTGTACGTTGGTGAAGAACCCCGGCCTTTCGGCCTGGGCTTCTCCGTCACCAGCGCCGCCACGTAGTGGCAAGCGTGGGGGTATTTTTTTGCCGCCGGGCCGTCCCCAAGGCAAAAAGCCCCCCTTGTATGCTTCAGTTATGCCCGAGGTTGGGCATAAGTCGCGATCCTGTATAGCCCGTCCCCCCTTCGAGTCTTGAACTCGTCCCCCAGCATCAGGGCATACAGGATGTCGCGTTTGTCGGTGAGCCCGAACAGTTACCAGAATGGACTTCGGATGTTGCAAGGCAGGGAGATGACGAACGTTACGCGTGAGACGGCGGGGGTTGGCCAGCCGCTGTTTGTCGGAG